>ENA-OVAL01000303-OVAL01000303.1-human-gut-metagenome-genome-assembly--contig:-NODE-303-length-12059-cov-21.000833_pt1 | contig 12059 bp, 9 predicted proteins | sample MGYA00242095_ERZ508980 | MGnify/ENA primary metagenome ERZ508980 (study PRJEB26280, sample SAMEA2531411) | human gut metagenome | biome: human gut; feature: human-associated habitat; material: faeces... | reverse complement strand
AGATGGCATCAGCCTCTTCTTCTTTCTCACAAATCTCGTAGCCAGCCATCTGCATTACAGAGGCAACTACCTCACTGTCTGCCACGTTCATCTGGCAGCCATAAGTTTCAATAAACAGTTTCTTCATTGTTCTAGATGAATTCTAATTTATGTTTGATGTATTAATATGATTTCTTTCCTGTATCTTCCATGCCGCATCATTTCATGTTCTTTGAAACTGCCATCAGCATGAAGTAGATGACTACGGCAGAGATCCATCCGGCGATGGCATCGATGAGATAATGCGCCTGGATATACACGGTTGCCATACACAGGAAGATGTAGAATGGCAGCATGGTGAAGAGCAGCTTGCGGTTTCTGCTGTGCCAGGCAAGGAGCATGCAGATGGTGCTTACGCCCACGTGCGAACTCGGGAAGGCGGCGGTAGGTCGCTCTCCTGCTTCCTTGGCATCCTCTACGAGCTGGTAGAAGATTCCGTCGGTATAGCCTGGGGTAGGCAGACAGTTGGTATGGGTGCTGAAGTAATCGCCCATTGCCGGGAAGATGCCCTTGGCAATATCCTGCACTCCCACGGCGTCGAAGTAGAACGTTGGTCCTACCACCGGCACGTAGATGTAGATGAGATAGTAGATGAAGAAGCTGGCAAGCAGTACAAAGCTAACTCGTTCTGCCTCATAGTATCTGCAGAAGAAATAGTAGAGTACTACCGCTGCTATCATCGGATAATACATGAAGTATCCCATCGACATCAGTTCGCTCACCACCGCCCACGGCATTGCCTTGGCAAAGAGCAGGGCAGGCTGGCATCCGAAGAGATCCTGTTCCCATCCCGCAAAGAGATGATCGAGGTTGGGAAACATTCGGTTGATCTCGTAAGTATCTGGATACCACCAGGCAAGCAGGGCAATCTGCGCCATGATGCGCACCATCTTCGTTATCCTGCATGGAATCATGCGATATACGCCCCAAAGGGCGAGGGTCATGACCAGAATTCTCAATCTGCCCCAAAGCATCGACTCCGGATTCACTACCTTGGTAAAGGTAAAGAGCATGGTGAAGACTGTTATCGCCATATAGCCCAGCATCACCCATTCCAGTGGCAGGAGTCCCTTCTTGGGGTTCTTTTCTATCTTAAAATAATCTTTTATCATTATTGATTTTTTATTTTATTACAGCCATCCGTTATCCTTGTACCACTTGATGGCAAGCTTTACACCTCTTGACAGAGGGTAGTGGGGATGATAGCCCAGCTCATCCATGGCAGGTTCGATGTCGCAACGCCAGTTGCGTTGTTTCAGGATGTTATACTTGTCATTGTTCAGAGCCGACATCTTTCCGGTCATTCTGCCGAGATACTCGCCGAAGAAGGTTACGATGCGGAGCACCCAGATAGGAGCCTTGATGCGCAACATCCATGGATTGCCCAATTCCTTATGAATCAGGTCGCTGAAAGCTTCCGACTGGTAAACTTCGCCATCGCTGAGGAAGTATTTCCTGCCGTTCATACCATGGTCTAGGGCAAGGAAAACTGCCTGCACCACATCCTGAACATACACGAAGGTGATGTCCTGACGCTTGAATCCTACAGCAAAATCCACGTGCTGCCTGATGCTCTGCGCCATGAGGAAATAGTCTTTTTCTCTTGGACCATATACGCCGGTAGGGCGCAGGATGATATAAGGGAAGTTGTTGCCGATGCTGTCGAGATAGCGCTCTGCGGCAAGCTTGCTCTTGCCGTATGCCGTATTAGGCTTAGGCACATCGTTCTCGCAGATTTCCTGATAAGGCTGCTCCTCGCGGATGGCTCCGAAGATGCTGAGCGAGCTGACGAAGACAAATCGCTTGATAGGCATTCCCAGATGCAGGATGGCATTTACCAGATGCTTGGTGCCTTCGGTGTTCACCTTATAGAAATCCTCTGCATGCAAACACTTGGTAGCGCCAGCTGCATGCACAATATAGTCGAACTCGTGCGGAGCGAGTTCCTTCTCCAACTCTTCCTCTGAAGAAAGATTGAGGTTGATGAAATGAATGCGCTCGTCTTGCAGGTATTTTCTGGAACTGGTAGGGCGTACTGCCGCCCAGGTTTCCATGCCTTGTCGCAAGGCTTCTTCTACGATGTAACTGCCGATAAAGCCCGACGCACCCGTTACTAGAATCTTCATGAATTATATATAAAATTGCAATTTCGGCTGCAAAGATACGACTTTTTGATGATTTATCACCATGATTCTGTTCAAAAAGGAGATAAAATTTGAAAAAATAGTGTGGGTTTCTATAAAATGTTGTATCTTTGCATGCATGGAGCAAGTATCGGGTTTTTATTTCCCTCCCTCAGAAACGACTTCTGCGCAGTTCTGCAACATGACAGAAATCTCGGCTAGTGGCTTTAATATCCTCATCCGTGCCAAGCGTGATGGCAGATGGTGGATCTTGAAGGCGCTCGTTCCCGCTGTGCGCAATAGCGAGGTGTATCAGAGCTTGCTTCAGAAGGAATTCGATATTATGAAGCATGTCCAGCATCCCGGAGTTGTCGAGGTGACGGGTATCGAAGAAGTGGACGGATATGGCAAATGCCTCGTGATGGAATGGATAGATGGAGTGACTCTGGAAGAGTGGCTCCAGCAACATCATTCCAAGATGGAAAGGGTGCATATCGCCAACCAGCTGCTCGTGGTACTTGAGTTTGTACACGATATGCAGGTGGTGCATCGTGACCTGAAACCTTCCAACATAATGGTTACCCGCAATGGAAGCGTGCTGAAGCTGATAGATTTCGGATTGGCTGATGCCGACAGCTATGCCGTACTGAAGGAACCGGCGGGAACAGATGGATATGTTTCTCCCGAACAGCAGAAGGGCGGACCTACCGATGTGCGCAATGATATCTACAGCGTGGGCGTTATCCTGGATAAGATGAGGCTGAATTTCTCTTATCGCCTGGGATTGAAGCGTTGCCTCCGTCCGTTGGAGGAACGATATCCCAACATGACTGCCATGCGCCAGCATATTCATTCTCTGCATCGCAATCTGCTTGCCTTCTGGATTTCTTCGGGAATATTGGCTGCATGTACTACGGGTGTGGTTATATATAATAAGGTGAACGAGCCTCCTCGTGGATACGATGTGGTGGCAGAGTTTAAGATAGGAAACCTGGCTTATAAGTCGTGGGGTGGTGGAGTCGTATCGGTCAGGGCTGCCAATTCCAAGGATTCCTGCATCGAGGTACCTAAGACGGTGAACTTCCAGGGAATGACCTATAAGATAGATGAAATCGAAAAGAAGGCGTTTGCCGATCAGCCCGATCTGAGGAAACTGGTGTTCCCGGATACCAAGTTCCATGTGATGAAGCAGATGGTGGAGAACAGTCCGAATCTGCACAGCATCTGTTTCCGAAGCGCCTTGCCGCCAGTTATCGGCAATGCCATCTGGAAGACCAGGATTCAGGATGTCTTCAGTGAATCTGATTTCAAGCGTGTCATCCTGTATGTTCCCAAAGGCAGCTCCGATGCTTATCGCAATTCTGTATGGAATCAGTTTGAGAATATCATTGAATATGAATAGAATATGATAGATTACGAATAATAATGCAAATAGCCGCATCTCACATGGGATGCGGCTATTTGCATTATTATATATGTATCAATACCATACTTCTATCTGTGGTGATTCCTTGGCATAGCTAGGCATACACTTACCGATCTTGGCTCCGATATAGGTAGGGTCGCAGATGTAGAACTTCTTGCCCTTGTACTCGTATGAGGTACCGTTCTCTACAGGCTCGTGGAAGGCTACGGCTGTACATTCGTGTCCTGTGAACTGGATGAGATGTACATCGAGTCCGAGTATCTCGTGTACCAGATAGGCATAGAAGATGGCGCGGTCTTCGCAGTCGTTCTTAGGATAGTAGAGACTTTCCTCGAAGTAGAAATACTTCTCGCGATGGAACTGCTCATCATCGGTAGCGTAAGGGAATCCCTTCTGTATGAATCGCAGGATGCGGTTGGCTGCTTCTTGTTCGCTGAGATCCTGTACCTGTGCTCTGATCTGTTTCACCACATCGTCGCGCAGACTCTTATCTACTACAGATGCGGCTACGGTAGGAATATCTATGATAGGATATTCATCGAGCAGCGGCATGACACCGGTTGGTACTTCGCCCTGCAGGGTGATGCCCGCAGCTTCGTATCTGAATGGCTTGGCTTCATCGCCAATCACGGTCTTGCCGGTGAATCTCAGTCCCATATCCTTACCCAGCTCTGCGCCCTTAGGCAGTTCGCAGGAACGGAAGGATCCTTCATCCTCTACGTTCGGATAGATGTAGTAGCGCTTGCCGTCGATATTGAGGTACGACTTCTCGAATACGTGCTCCACGTAAGGGATGAGCATCACCACGTGGTTGCCGCACAGGGCAAGGCGTACGTTGTAGCCGCAGTTGGCAAGCACATACTGCGAAGCGATGATTTTCTCATTCTGGCTGGCGTTTGGCATGGCGGTATCGATGTATTTCTCTACGAGCATGGCAGAACCCCAGTCGCTGAGTCCCATCTTGCGTGATTCGGTGGCGAAAGCCTGGGTTACTTCCTTGAGGTCTGATTGCTTGAGATTCTTCCAGTAGTTCACCACATCGTCTGTAGAGCTGATGCTCATGGAAGCGAGTCGGGTTGCCTTTTGCATCTGCAGGTTTGCACCATAGAAGTTGACGTCGATGGTCTGTTTGCTTGCCGGAATGTTGACGTGAGGCACGTTTGGCAGGGCAGGCATGACTGGCACGGCTGCTACGGCAGGCATCAGCGGCAGTTCGATACCCGAACCGGTGTATTCGATGTCTGGAATATCAGGCTTTACCTCTGGCAGTTTCGGCTTCTTCACCGGTTCTATTTTTGGACGGACGGTAGGAGCCTTTGGATCTGGCTTCTTCGGAGTCTCCGGTTCTGCAGGAGTTTCCGGAGTTACCGGAACGGCAGGAACCTTAGCCAGCGGATCGTCTGGCAGGGCTGGTACCTTCGAGAGGTCGGGTCTGTTTACGAGATCTCCGAATCCGCCTTCCGGAATCAGGATCGGGCTTACCGGCATCTTTGGCTTCACGGTAACCGGTTTCTCCGGTTGTTTCGGAGCTGTATATGTTGGTGGCGTCTTAGGCTTAGGCACCTGCGAGCGCACATCTCCCTTAAACTTCTTGTATTCTTTCCATACGCCTTGCATATACTTATCGTAGTCGGTAAGTATGGTGTTGCGGAACTTGTTGTAATCATCCAGCATCGCCTGTCTTGACTGCTGGAACTGTTTCACAAAGTCATCGTTCTGCGAAAAGCTTGGTGTTGCATGCAAACCGAGCAGCAATATGAAACTGAGAGTAGGATAAATTCTATTCATAATCTGTAATTTTAAGATTTCTACTTTCCGTGTTGATAGATATGGGGCAAAGATACGATTTTTTTCTTAATCGCCCAACTTTTTTAAGGAAAAAGGCTCTCCTACCTTAAAATATTGGGAGGAGAGCCTATCTATGTACCGTTCTTAGCGAAGATTTTGTCCCGGAATAGGAGTTGTTTCCTATTTGGTTATGTTTGATAGATGGATTGTCATATCCTAGTTTTTCTATTTGTGCTGCAAAATTACGAAAAACTTTTGAGATAGCATTGGTTCAAATTGGTTCATTTTCAAAGACTGATGAAGAAAATGAAAAAAGAATGATTGAGAGTGGGAAAAAATGTGTATCTTTGCTGCAAAAAAGAAAGGAATAGAAAATGACAGATAATTATAATCCAGAAGATTTCGAGCGCTTGAAGCAGGAAGTGGAAACCTTGGTGGGAAGATCCGTCAAGACACCTAAAGACTTTGAATTTCTCTCCCGCCAGATAGAGGGCTATACCAACGAGACCATCTCGGTGAGTACCCTGAAGCGTATGTGGGGATATGTGGCTTCGCCATGCAAACCGAGCAAGTATAATCTTAATTTGCTTTCCCGTATGATAGGTTATTCCGACTGGGAGGCTTTTTCGGGTGGAAACGAAGTTATGTCTTCCAGCCGCTTCTTCGTGAAGAGTAAGCTCATTGCGGATGCCTTGCAGAAGGGGGAACTGGTGAGATTGACCTGGTGCCCCGGCAGAGTGCTTACCATCATGTACCGGGGCAATGATACCTTCGAGGTTGTGGATAGCATCAACAGCAAGCTGGCAAAGGGGGATACCTTCACCTGTCCGCAGTTTGTTGAGGATCAGCCACTTTATCTTTCCAACCTCAGCCATCCCGGCATCCCGCTCTGCAACTATGTAGCAGGTCAGAATGGAGGAATCAAGTGGAATCTGGGGGGGTGATTCTGGACCTTCCTGAAACATAAAGACAAAAAACAAAAAGCTTGGAATCACGAATGCGATTCCAAGCTTTTTTCATTAATTTCATTGGGGGGTAGCCTCATGCTGCTAATTTCATTGAGGGTTAAGCCTCATGCTGTCTTACACCCATACGAGCCTCTACTACGTTTACCACGTAGTCGCCGAGCTTCTCGCATTCCTGGATGATATCCATGTACATGGTACCGATGGCGTAGGTGTAGAGATGGTTGTTTACATCGTTGATGTTCTGGCTCTTCAACTGATTGCGATAGTTGTTGATCTCGTTCTCGATGTTGAAAGAGAGGTTGGCATCGTTATCTACCTTATGACCCACCAGGGTGATGTTCATCTGGGTGAGGGCATTATCTGTAAGCTCCATCATCTGGTGCATGTGCTCATACTGAGAAGGAATGAAGTCTTCCTTGCCACGGATGCGGCGGTTGAGGGTGCGGGCTATGTTGAAACAGCTGTCACCGATACTCTCAATCTCTGAAATCTCACGCAGCATGGCGCGGATCTTCGCCTTGGTCTCATCAGAAAGATGAGAATCGCTCACCTGGTCGAGATACTTCGCAATCTCAATCTCCATGTTGTCGGAGATTCCCTCGTATTTCTCGATGCGGGTATAGAGCTTGATGAACTTGTCGTCGTTGGTCTCGCCCAGGAGTTCCTTCACCATGCCGAACATACGCTGGATGCGCTCGGCGAAACAGTGGATCTCCTTCTGAGCCTCCAATACAGAGATTTCCGGAGTCTTCATGATACCACTCTGGATGAAACGCAGACGGAAATCATCTTCGTCGGCATTCTTCTTAGGACGGATAATCTTGCATACCAGCTTCTCTATCTGAGGGATAAACCATACCAGGATAAAGGTATTGGAGAGGTTGAACGTGGTATGGAAGGCGGCGAGCACGAACGACAGCTTCGCTGCATTGGCAACGAAGTGAGGATCATTCTTCTCCATGGCATCGTCGAAACCTACCCAGCCGCAAACCAGATGGATGAACGGACGGAATACGCAGAGTATCCACAGCACACCGAAGATGTTGAACACCATGTGCGCCATCGCCGCTCTTCGCGCCTGCGTGTTGGCGGTGAGTGCTGCCACGTTGGAAGTTACGGTGGTACCGATGTTCTCACCCATCACGAGCGCAATACCCTGATAGATAGGCAGTACGCCGGTAGAACAGAGAATCATCGTAATCGCCATGACGGCTGCCGAACTCTGCACACACATGGTCAGGATACTACCAATAATCAGGAAGGTGATGGTAGTCTGGAAGCTGTGGGGGTCGAAGCTGGAGAAGAACTCCAGAACCGGCTGGTTATGAGCCAGATCCATGTCGATACCGGTTTGGCGAAGTGTACCCAAGCCGAGGAACATAAAGGAGATACCGAAGATGAAGTCGCCTATGATCTTGCGCTTCTTGCTATAGATGAGGATGATGGCGATGAAGAATGCCGGCCACACAAAGTCGGTGATGTTGAACGAGAATCCTGCACTCATGATCCAGGCGGTGAGCGTGGTACCGATATTGGCACCCATGATAACCGAAATAGCCTGGGCAAGGGTGAGGAGACCGGCATTTACGAATGATACCGTCATCACCGTCGTAGCAGTAGAAGACTGTACGGCAGCCGTGATGAGCGTACCCGAGAGTATGCCCGTCAAACGATTGGTGGTCATAGTTCCTAACACATGGCGGAGCTGTGGTCCGGCCATCTTCTGCAAACTGTCGCTCATGGTCTTCATACCAAACATCAGTAAGGCGAGTGCTCCGATAAGCCTAAAAAATATCCAAATCGACATATTATAACTTAATTAATGTTGTCAAAATCATCAAGTTTACGTTTTTTTTCGTAACTTTACGCTCTGTAAGCAATGCTCCGCTTGAGGGCTTGCTCAGGCCCGGTGAACGTCCTCCAGGGAGGTCTTCGTTAGGCTGTAGATTATTAACTTTGTAACATAGTTTTAACACAAATGAAACAGAAGATACAAATCCGTTGCAAAAATAATAAAAAATCTCAGAAAGTCGAAATCGGAAGCACACTTTTTGATGTTTTTTCTTCATTTGACCTTAAAATGACCCATGGACCGGTGTCTGCGAGGGTAAATAACAAGGTGGAAGGCATGCATTACCGTGTTTATAACTCCAAGGATGTAGAATTCCTGGATATGAACTCTGCGTCGGGTTCGCGTGCCTATACCCGGACGCTTTTCTTTGTACTGTGCAAGGCGGTGCAGGATATTTATCCGAATACGGATGTGGTCATCGATATTCCGGTATCCAACGGATTCTATGTGGATATCCGTCTGGGGCGCCCGGTAGTAGATGAGGATGTGAACATTCTCCGCCGCCGCATGCAGGAGATCATCGACTCCAAGATGCCGATACGCCGCTTCACGGTGCCTACCGAGGAGGCTATCGCCCTCTTCCAGGAAAAGGGCGATGTGGAGAAGGTGAAGCTTCTCAGGACTTCGGGTTCCATCTATACCACCTATTATAAAATAGGTGAATATGTGGATTATTATTATGGCACCCTGCTCACCAATACCTCCCAGCTCTATCTCTTCGGGTTGGAGAAGTACTATGATGGCATGTTGCTGCGCATTCCTTCGGTCAGCAACCCGGATGAGCTGGGCGAAATGACCCGACAGGACAAGATGTTTGATATCTTCAAGGAGCATCATCGCTGGCAGGAAATCCTGGGTATCAGAACCGTGGGTGACTTCAACCAGGCTATCGATGCGGGACATGCTACGGATATCATCAATATCAGCGAAGCGCTGCAGGAGAAGAAGCTGGCGAAGATTGCCGAGGAGATTGCCAGCCGCAAAGGGGTGAAGCTGGTGCTGCTGGCGGGTCCGTCTTCTTCGGGCAAGACTACTTCCTGCAAGCGTCTGAGCATCCAGCTTGCCGTAAACGGACTGAAGCCTCTGCAGATTTCGCTCGATGATTACTTCGTGGATAGGGATAAGACACCGAAGGATGAAAATGGTGATTTTGATTTTGAGAGCATCTATGCCCTGAATCTCGATTTGCTCAACGAGCAGTTTAATGCGCTCTTCCGTGGCGAGGAGGTGGAACTGCCGAAATACGATTTCCCTTCGGGCAAGAGTGTGAAGAGCGGTAAGAAGTTGAAGCTGGAGCCTAACAATGTTCTGGTGGTAGAGGGAATCCACGCCCTGAATCCGGAGCTTACGGCGCATGTTCCTGAAGAGCAGATCTTCCGTGTGTATGCTTCGGCGCTGACCACCATTCTGCTGGATAATCACAATTACATCCCTACAACGGACAACCGTCTGCTGCGCCGCATCATCCGCGACTATAAATATAGAGGTGTATCTGCCCAGGAAACCATCCGCCGCTGGCCATCGGTAAGATCCGGAGAGAACAAGTGGATCTTCCCGTTCCAGGAGAATGCCGATGCCATGCTGAATACGGCGATGCTCTATGAGTTGTCGGTTCTCAAGATGCAGGCAGAGCCGTTGCTCCAGCAGGTGCCGGAGAATTGTGAGGAATTTGCTGAGGCTTACCGCCTGCTGAAGTTCCTGAAGTATTTCAAGGGAATACCTTATAATAATCTGCCTCCAACCTCTCTCTTGCGAGAGTTCCTGGGCGGCAGCTCATTCCATTATTAGGAGTTAGTGTTTTTTGCCTCACTATGGCACAATATTGCCCTCTGCCAGGGCAATATCTTGCCGTGGTGAGGCAAGATTCGTTATGTCGTGAAGAAGTTTTGAAGATAAGCGCTACTGCTTCATTTTCTTGCGTATCAAGCGCCACTCTCGCTTTTACTCTTCACTCTTCACATTTTGAGCGTAAGTTTCTGGTATTCAATGAGTATTGTGGGTGAAGAGTAGGGGCTGACTCTTCACCACTCTTCACCACTCTTCACCCTGGCTTTTTTTGAGGGCGAAATCATTTCAGGAACAACGTCTGGTCTTCAATGATGACCACCTTCTGTCTTCAATGATGACCAGCTCCAGGCTTCAATGATGGCTGAGCTTCGTGATAAGGTGAAGAGAGGTGAAGAGTGGTGAAGAGTGAAGCTTGACTCTTCACCTGTTTAATGTATTGATAATTAATGGATTAATGCCAAAATGTGAAGAGTGAAGAGTAAAAGCGAAAGTGGCTTTCTGTGCAGCCGTTTTTCGCTTTAGAGCTTGTTTCCGTAGCAGAGGTCTCCGGCATCGCCGAAGCCAGGAATGATGTATTTGTGCTCGTTCAGTCCCTCATCGATGGATGCACACCAGATGGTAGTCTTATCCTCTGGGAAAGTCTTCTTGACGTGCTCGATGCCCTGTGGAGCGGCAAGGACGCAAGCCACGTGGATATGCTTAGGGGTTCCCTTGGTAAGGAGTGCCTTCATACCCATCTCCATGCTGATGCCTGTGGCAAGCATCGGGTCGGCGATGATGAGCGTCTTGCCGGTAAGGTCGGGAGTAGCCAGATACTCGATATGAACCCCCACCTCGGTATGCTCCTTGTTGGTATATTCGCGATAGGCACTCACGAAAGCATTGCCGGAGTGGTCGAAGATATTGAGGAAACCCTCGTGAAAAGGCAGGCCTGCACGGAAGATCGTACCGATGACAATCTTGTCGGTAGGGAAATTAACCTGGGCTACACCAAGAGGGGTAGTCACGTCTCTGTTCTCGTAATTGAGGGTCTTTGAAATCTCAAAAGCCTCATACTCGCCGATTCTCTTGATGTTGTTGCGGAAGAGGAGTCGGTTCTTTTGATACTCGCAGTCGCGCATCTCAGCCAGATAGCGGTTGATGATGCAGTTATGCTCGCTCAGATTATTAATTTTCATAAGTCGTAGTATTTATATTCTTGTTATTTCAATCGATGTTTATTCCTGCTGAAATCATCTGTCAAGATGCAGCAAAGGTGTTGCAAAGATAAGGCAAAATCCGGAAACCGCAAAATGTTTTCCGTTATTTTTTCCTTCCGGCTTCTTCTGGTGTCATCCATGGGCTTTTATGTGTCTTCTGAACCCCTATATATATAATAGGTGGAAAGTGAATTTGGATGAAGCAGATTTGCGGCGAATATTTGCAAAGTCAATATGGCAAATTATAGATGAATGGGTCGATTTTTTAATTCTTTAACCTAAAAAGGTTTTAAAATGCAAGAATATTATCTAAGAATCTTTGCCATAAAACATATTTTTTGTAACTTTGCGGCGGTTTTAGGAAAAAAGGGTTTTGGAAATCCCATTTTGAATATTAGGATAAAGTTTCAGAAAAAAAATATTTCACAACTTAAATACATTTAGAAAAAATGGCAAAGTTAGATTTGACAAAGTACGGCATTACTGGTGCTACAGTAATCGCTCACAATCCTTCTTACGAGCAGTTGTTCGAGGAGGAGACAAAGGCTGGTCTCGAGGGTTACGAGAAGGGTCAGCAGACAGAGTTAGGTGCAGTTAACGTTATGACAGGTATCTACACTGGTCGCTCACCTAAGGATAAGTACATCGTAATGGACGAGAACTCTAAGGACACTGTATGGTGGACAACAGAGGAGTACAAGAACGATAACCACCCAATGTCAGAGCAGGTTTGGGGTACTGTTAAGGATCTCGCTGTTAAGGAGCTCTGCAACAAGAACCTCTATGTAGTAGATGGTTTCTGCGGTGCTAACAAGGATACACGTATGGCTGTTCGTTTCATCGTTGAGGTTGCTTGGCAGGCTCACTTCGTAACAA
>ENA-OVAL01000299-OVAL01000299.1-human-gut-metagenome-genome-assembly--contig:-NODE-299-length-12143-cov-4.845467_pt1 | contig 12143 bp, 9 predicted proteins | sample MGYA00242095_ERZ508980 | MGnify/ENA primary metagenome ERZ508980 (study PRJEB26280, sample SAMEA2531411) | human gut metagenome | biome: human gut; feature: human-associated habitat; material: faeces... | reverse complement strand
GGCTGCAGCTACAGCTGCACAGCCGGCCAAGGCACAGGAAACGACAGCTGCCGCAGGCACTCCGGCCGAGGCTGCTCAGCCGGAAGTCAACTACACTGAAGCACTTCTGAAAGGCATGTCCCTGACACTGCCGGATGTTGAAAAAGCCGTAGAAGCCGGCACATTCAAGAACCTTTCTCCGGAAGCTCCGAAACCGGCTGAACCAGAACCGGCTCCTGCCCCGGAACCCATTCCTGAACCTGAGCCCACACCAGCTCCTGAACCGGAGCCGGAACCCGAGCCCGCACCGACACCGGCGCAGACTGCCAAGTACACGGCTGATCAGGGAACAAGCGCAGCAACGATTGAAACAGACGGCACTTATGATGCTCAGACTTATACGTCTACAACCGCTGACCAGAATGCACTTCGCGTTTCCTACGCTTACATGAGCGCAGCAGGCGACACATTCACAAAGACCGGCGATGCTACGAATACAGAAAGCTCCAATCAGTACGGCATGAACGCAGCACTCCTTGTCACCCATGGCGGCCACGGCGCATTCACCAAGGCATCCATCACATCCTCTGCTCTCGGCGCACCGGGCGCATTCGGATACAGCAAGGGAACCTACCTCAACCTGACCGATTCCACCGTTACAACGACAGGAAACAATTCTCCTGCCCTTGAAACAGCAGAAAGAGCCATGATGAAAGTCGTTAACACGACCGTTTCCACATCCGGCTATGCATCCCCGGCTATGAAGGTATCCCAGAACGGCGGCATGATTCTTGCTGAAAGCAGCCATTTCACCACGACTGGCAAGGACTCCCACGGCGCATACGTCAATGGCGACGTCACACTGACAAACAGCAGCGTGAACGCACAGAACACCAAGGCAGCCGTTGTCCGCAACAACAATACGCTTTCCCTTGAAAACTCCACGCTCGAAGGCAATGAAACAGGGTCCGTACCGTACAACATCGTTCTCTACGCTGATCCTTCCGCTATCGGAACCATGGGTGTACAGCAGTTCAATGCAACAGGCTCCACCCTGATTTCCCATCACGGCGGCATGTTCCTTGTCACCGGTACACATAACCGCATCACGCTGAAGAAGACAACCCTCCAGCAGGATCCGGGCCTTCCGATCCTCTCAGCCCTTGGCAATGACGGCGCTTACGGCTGGGGCACCCCGGGCGCTAACGGCGGCCATGTCGAACTGATTGCTGATGAAGAAACACTGAATGGCGATATTGTCGTCGATACGATTTCCGACGTCAACCTGACCCTTAGAAACAACTCCGTATGGACAGGCGCCATCACCATCATCCCGAACGCACAGGGCGGCGAAAAGTACAAGACCAATGCCGACATCTTCATCGGAGCAGGCTCTGTATGGAACCTCACCGCTGACAGCCAGGCAACCACCGTCAACAACCTTGGCACCATCAACTTCAACGGCCACACCATTACCCTCGCGGACGGAACAGTCCTGAAATAAGGGCTTATAGCAAAAATACATATATATAGTATATATATAATAAAAGAAGAGGCTCTCCGGAAATCCCGGGGCCTCTTTTTTGCGGGCGGCTATAGTATAGTGCCAGTAAAAAAGACCATGGAAATCAGATCCACGGTCTTTTTCTATTTCCTTAATTAGTTGATCAGAATGCAGGAATGACAGCGCCTTTGTAGGTGTCTTCGATGAATTTCTTGGATTCAGGGCTGGTGAGCGCTTTCATCAGTTCCTGGATTTCCGGACGGTTTTCATCGCCAGCTCTTACAGCTACGATGTTAGCGTACGGGGAGTCCTTGCTTTCTGTGTAGATGGCATCCTTCGGATTCAGCTTGGCTTCCAAAGCGAAGTTTATGTTGATGACAGCAGCATCGACGTCAGCCAGGGATCTTGGGAGCTGCGGAGCTTCGAGTTCGGAGAACTTCAGGTTGTGCGGGTTTTCAGCAATATCCTGCGGGGTAGCAGTGACAGGAGCACCGTCACGGAGTTTGATCAGGCCGGCAGACTGGAGGACGAGGAGAGCACGGCCGCCATTGGTCGGATCGTTCGGAATGGCAATGGATGCGCCGTCCGGCAGTTCAGCGAGGGATTTGTACTTATTGGAGAAAACGGACATTGGTTCAAGATGAACAGCACCGACGGAAGCAAGCTTCAGGCCTCTGGATTTGCAGAATTCATCCAGATATGGTTTGTGCTGGAAGAAGTTTGCGTCAAGGCTCTTGTCGTTCAGGGCCAGGTTCGGCTGGACATAGTCAGTGAATTCGACGATTTCTACATTGATGCCTTTCTTGGCAAGCTGATCCTTCACTGCATTGACGATCTGTTCATGCGGAACGGGGGAGACGCCGACTTTGATGGTCGTTGTTTTGGAAGCGGAGCCTGCAGCCTTGGAAGCAGCCGGTTTTTCTCCGCCGCAGCCGGCGATGAGACCAGCGGCAGCAAGAGCAGCGAGGGAAACGGCGAGAGTTTTGCGGTAGTTCATAGTAAGTCCTCCTTATGATTTCGTGGAAATAACGATTCCGGGTACAAAAAAATCCCTCTTCCCGACGGGACGAAGGATTCTGTTTCGTGGTACCACCCATGTTCGCCTTTCCGTCGCCGGAAAGACCTTGTGAAGTGCAAGGCACTCCTGTCCTGTAACGGGAACTCCCGGGCCACTTCATCATTCGGCGGCGCATGCTCCAAGGCCATGTTCGGCGGATGTCCGGCGTCCCTTCTCACCATTCGGGACTCTCTTTGGCTCTCTTTCCGCGTACTCTTCTCTTCATCGCTTGTATCAAGTTGGACATACTATAGCATTTCGTCATGAAAGCGTCAAGAAAATTTTAAAATTGTTATTTTGAGAATACAAAAGTAAAAGAGAAAAAAAGTGAAGAAAAAGCGCTTTAAAAAAGAAAAGGACGAAAGGGCGTGCCGTTGCCCTAAAAGAATCAGTCTATTATAATGAGATACGGAACAAAGTGGTTCCTTTTATAGAATTTATTAGCCGGAGGTGGAAATGGGTTTTTTTGGCCTGATGCATAAAGCATGCTCGCGCGAGCATGTCCTATATCTTTTATATTTGACGCTGTTCCTGATTCCGCTGAATCCATTCCTTTTCTATGCGCCCCTCATCCCGGCCCTCATCCTGTGGCTGGTCAACTGGCGTACATCAAAGGAAGTGTCCTTCCGCGTCCCTCCATACTGGGGAGCAGGAGCCGTCTTTTTAGCGTGTTCGCTTCTGTCCACGGCCGTATCCAAGGACAGCTTCTTCTCGATTTTCAACTGGTTGCTCCAGCCGCTTCTTTATGCGGCCGTCTATCTCATGGTCTTTTCCACGATCCGTACGGTCAGGGAAAAGGAAAAGGCGCTCTATGCCTTCCTGGCAGGTGCTCTCTGTGTAGCCGCTTACGGTTTCTTCCAGTATGCGGATGCCCATGACATGGCAAAGGATCTTACCGCGCAGAGCTGGGTCGATCCGGAGCGTTTCCCGCTTCTCCGCCGCCGCATGTATTCGACGCTGGAGAATCCGAACCTTCTGGGCGCTTACCTTCTGATGATCATCAGTGCGCTTTCCTCTTTCTTCCTCTATGAGAAGAAGGGGAGAAGAAAGTACATTTTCGGAATCGTCCTGCTGGTGCTCCTTACCTGCCTGGCGCTTACCTATTCCAGAGGCGCGTGGGTGGCAGCCGGCGGCATCGTGGCAGGCCTTGCCATTTTCCATGATAAGAGATTCGGTCTTTTATTCCTGCTCGTTCCGATTGGCCTTCTCTTTTATCACGGACAGATTGCCGAACGTTTCCTTTCCCTTTTCAGGGGGGATGACACGTCCGTCGATCTTCGCTTCGCTCTCTGGGAAAGCACGAGAGCCATGATTGAAGAACATCCTCTTCTGGGCATCGGCTGGGGATCGTATTTCCTCGCATACCCGGATTACAATTTCTTTATACAGAATGACAATGTACTGATTTTCCATGCACACAACATGTACCTGAACATGCTGGCCGAAGTAGGGATCCCGGGTGGCCTTGCATTCCTGGCTGCTTTCTTTGCGCAGGGTATCATCGCCTACAGGATTTTCAAAGGGGGGGAGACTGCCTTTGACCGTGCCATGGGCCTAGGCGGCATGCTTGCCGTCATCTTGATTGCCATTATCAGCTTCGGAGACCATGTACTTTTTAGCCGTTCCGTATCATTTTGTTTCTGGAGTCTGGCGGGTTTGTGGGCTTCATGCATAAGTCATGCAAACGAAAAATAGAAATATATGATTATGGTTTTCTGTAAATTTCATGTTATACAACATGTAAATCATAATTTGTCTAATAGGAATTATTTATATGACCCATAATAGAAATTAAGAAACAGAGAACCTATTTTAGGGGATACAATCTCAGAAAATGTGGTATAATGATAAAGGTGATAAGGTAAATAAAAATGCAGTCAGTATGATGAATTAGATTAGGAAATGGATTTTTTGAAGTAAATGTTTACCGAACATTTTCGATAAAGAGAAGAAAACATTCCCGTCTCGTATAGACTGTGTTTTTTACTGAGGTAAAAAGATCTGCAGCAAAAGCAGGTAAATCAAGCTGTGGACTTTTATATATTATTTTATTTTTGGGAGGATGATAGTAATGATCGACACCAATGATAGTGAATTCCTTAGCAGGATTGAGGACAAGAGCCTTCTCTCCAAGGTCATGCCAGGCGCAGCAGCTGCAGCTATGATCAATGCAGGGGACATCATCGGTATTTCCGGATTTACGCCATGCGGCTATCCGAAAATTACAATGCATGAACTCGCAGAACGCATGAAACAGACCCCGTTCCAGGTAGATATCTGGACAGGCGCTTCCACCGGTTCCCAGATCGATACCGAACTGGTTGCTGTAAACGGCGTCAGAGTTCGTATGCCTTACCAGACAAACGCTAACCTGAGGAAAGCCATCAACAATGGCCAGGTAAGCTACTATGACCTGCATCTGTCTCATGTAGCACAGCAGGTTCGTGCTGGCTTCTTCACCAACGTTAAAGGCGAACGCGTAACCGGCCCGGACTTCGCAGTCGTTGAAGCATGCAAGATCGGACCGAACGGCGAAATCTACCCGACAACCGCTATCGGCAACTCTCCGGTATACGTAGACACCGCTAAGAAAGTCATTGTCGAAGTTAACACCACTCAGCCACTCGGCCTCGTAGGCATGGCTGATATTTACATGCGTAAGAACCCGCCGCACTGCGAACCGATTCCGATTCTCCACGCTGGCGACCGTATCGGCACACCGTACATCAAATGCGATCCGTCCAAGATCGTAGCTATCGTTCCATGCGATATGCCAGACGTAACCCGTGCACTGGCTCCGCTCGATGACGACGCTGAAGCAATGGGCAACAACCTTGTAGAATTCCTGGCCAACGAAGTTAAACATGGCAGACTTCCGGAAAACCTGCTCCCGCTGCAGTCTGGCGTAGGCAACGTTGCTAACGCAGTTATCCATGGCCTCGTTGAATCCCAGTTCAAGAACCTGTCCGTATACACCGAAGTTATTCAGGATGGTATGTTCGACCTGATCGACAAAGATAAGATCGACATGATTTCCGGTACTTCCCTGTCCCCATCTCCGGAAGGTCTGAAACGCTTCTATGACAACATCGAAAAATACAACAAGAAGATCGTTCTGCGTCCGCAGGAAATCTCCAACAACGGTGAAGTTGTTCGTCGTATCGGCGTTATCGGCATGAACACCGCTCTTGAAATGGATATTTACGGTCACGTAAACTCCACCCATGTAACAGGCACCAAGCTGATGAACGGCATCGGCGGTTCCGGCGACTTCGCTCGTAACGCATTCCTGTCCTGTTTCTTCTGCCACAGCTCCGCTAAGGGCGGCAAGATCTCCGCAGTTGTTCCGATGTGCTCCCATGTTGACCACACCGAACATGATACACATGTATTCATCTCTGAACAGGGTGTCGCAGATGTTCGCGGCCTGAGCCCGAAAGAAAGAGCAAAGGTTATCATCAACAACGTTGCTCATCCGTCCTACAGAGATCAGCTCATGGACTACTATGAAAGAGCAGTTGCTGCATGCGGCCACAGCCAGACCCCGCACATTCTTCCGGAAGCTTTCAAATTCCATGAAAGCCTGGCAGAAACCGGCGATATGCACTTCAAGAAATAATTTAGTGCTGTATTAAAATTTTTAATGCTTTACAAATAAACTCAGTACGGTATAATAATCTATGATGATGACTGCCCATTGACAGTGTCATATACATGGGTTTCGCAAGTGTCCTGAAACCGCTGCAAGAAGACTTTAAAAGCGCTGCAGCGGAGAAGGCGTTGCGGGCCCTGGATCGGAAAGAAGCTCCCTTAGAAAACAGTGAGAAGAGCATAAAGACGCCACCGCTGATAAATGATGGGAAGTTTTTTCCCAGAAGTTACTTACTTACTTTTTTAGGAGGAAGATGAACTCATGTCTAACGAATCCCTGAAAGCTAAACTTGATGCCTACAATGCAGAATATGCAAAACAGACGGCAAAACATCCGGAAAGAGTTGGTCTTAAACACAAAAACCTGTACACACCACTCGATCTCGAAGGTTTTGATTATGAAAGAGACCTCGGTTTCCCGGGCGAATATCCATACACCCGTGGCGTACAGCCGACCATGTATCGTGGCCGTCTCTGGACCATGCGTATGTATGCAGGCTTCGCAACCGCTGAAGAATCCAACAAACGTTATCGTTACCTGATTGCTAACGGCGGATCTGGTCTGTCCGTAGCATTCGACCTTCCAACCCAGATCGGCTATGACTCCGATGATAAGATGGCTGAAGGCGAAGTTGGTAAAGTAGGCGTTGCTATTGATACCCTGAAAGATATGGAAATCCTGTTCGATCAGATCGACCTGGGCAAAGTTTCCACATCCATGACCATCAACGCACCGGCATCCGTTCTGCTCGCTATGTACATTGCAGTTGCTGAAAAACAGGGCGTTCCTGCTTCCGCACTCCGCGGTACAATTCAGAACGATATTCTGAAGGAATACTCCGCTCGCGGCACCTACATTTTCCCGGTTAAACCATCCATGCGTTTAATCACCAACATTTTTGAATACTGCTCCAAGAACGTTCCGAAGTGGAATACCATCTCCATTTCCGGTTACCACATCCGTGAAGCTGGTTCCACAGCTGCTCAGGAAATCGCATTCACCATCGCTGATGGTATTGCTTACATCGAAGCAGCTCTGAAAGCTGGCATGCACATCGATGATTTCGCTCCGCGTCTGTCCTTCTTCTGGAATGCACACAACAACGTACTCGAAGAAGTCGCTAAATTCCGCGCTTCCCGTCGTCTGTGGGCTACAATCCTGAAAGAAAGATTCCACGCTGAAAACCCGAAATCCATGAAACTGCGTTTCCACACCCAGACCGCAGGCTCCATGCTGACAGCTCAGCAGCCAAACAACAACATCGTTCGTGTTGCTCTGCAGACAGCAGCAGCTGTTATGGGCGGAACACAGTCCCTGCACACCAACTCCCGTGATGAAGCTCTGGCTCTGCCAACCACTGAATCTGTAACCATCGCTCTGCGTACACAGCAGATCGTTGCTTATGAATCCGGCCTGGCTGATGTAGTTGATCCGCTCGGCGGCTCCTACTATGTTGAAGCTATGACCAATGCTATCGAAGCTGAAGCTAAAGAATACATCAGAAAGATCGATGAAATGGGCGGCGCTGTAGAAGCTATTGATAAAGGCTACATCCAGAAGGAAATTCAGGACTCCGCTTATGCTTGGCAGATGGCTGTTGAATCCGGCGAAAAGACAATCGTTGGCGTCAACAAGTTCACAATGGAAGAACCATCGGTTGAAGGCCTGCTGAAGGTTGATGCATCCGCTGGTGAATTCCAGAAGAAGAAACTGGCTAAAGTTAAGGCAGATCGTGATAATGCAAAGGTTCAGGAAGAACTGAAGAAGCTGGAAGTTGCAGCTGCTGATGAAGACACCAACCTGATGCCAGTTATTCTCGACTGCGTACGTGCTTATTGCTCCCTCGGCGAAATCTGCGGAGTACTCCGTAAGGTATTCGGCGAATACAAACCGCACAACACACTTTAATTAGATAATCGGAAATAGTTCTGGAGGTAATTAACAATGGCAGAAAAACGTATCAGAGTACTCGTAGCTAAACCGGGTCTTGATGGACATGATCGCGGCGCAAAGGTTATTGCCCGTGCACTCCGTGATGCAGGCATGGAAGTTATTTACACAGGTCTTCGCCAGACCGTTGAACAGATCGTTGAAGCAGCTGACGCAGAAGACGTTGATGTAGTAGCACTGTCCCTGCTGTCCGGCGCTCACAACACACTGTTCCCGGAAGTTGTCAAAGCTCTCGAAGCTAAAGGCATGGGCGACGTACTCGTTATCGGCGGCGGCGTAATTCCGGCTGCTGATATCCCAGGTCTGGAAAAAGCAGGCGTAAAGGCAATCTTCACACCTGGCACACCAACCAAGGAAGTTATTGACTTCATCAAAGCAAACGTAAAATAAGCTTTTAGACTACCACTGGCGGTTTATTAGTGTAATTTAGCTGTCAAAGGGCTGGGTAGGGTACACTCTCAGCCCTTTACAACTATTTATTTCTCTAGATTTACTCCTCGAAAAGGCGGTGTATCCATGGAATTTTCTATGAAAGATTTTTGGAATGGAAATAGACGCGCCTTAGCGAGAGCAATTACCATCGTTGAAGACGAACGTGATGGTTTTGAAGATATCATGAAAGATATCTATCACCATACCGGTCGTGCTCAGGTCATCGGTATCACTGGTGCGCCTGGTGCGGGTAAGAGCACACTGTCTGATGCCCTCATAAAGCAGTATCGCAAACAGGGTAAAACAGTAGGCATCGTCGCTGTCGATCCTACCAGTCCGTTCTCGGGCGGCGCCATTCTTGGTGACCGTATTCGTATGAACGACCTGACGTTGGATAAGGGTGTTTATATCCGTAGTATGGGTACACGCGGCAGTCTCGGGGGTTTGTCCCGCAAGACCGCAGATGCGGTTAAACTGATGGATGCTTTCGGTCTCGATGTTATTTTCATCGAAACAGTAGGCGTAGGACAGTCCGAAGTCGATATCGTTAAGAATGCGGATACCACACTTGTTGTGCTCGTACCCGGACTTGGCGACGATATTCAGGCAATCAAGGCTGGTATCCTTGAAATCGGTGACGTATTTGTCATCAATAAATGTGATCGCGACGGCGCAGATCGTTTGAATGTTGAGATCGAAATGATGCTCGATCTGGGCGAAGCTCAGAACTGGCGTCCACCGATCGAAAGAACGATCGCGAACAAAGACCAGGGTGTAGAAGATGTAGTAGCAGCTCTGGGTGATCATAGGAAGTATCTCGAAGAATCCGGCTTGCTGGAAGAACGCAGACGCGAACGCGCACGCAGCGAGATGCTCGAAATGATTCACGACCGCATTTCCCGTCATATTGAAGAAAATGTCTCCAAGACGGGTGAATTCAATGGCTACGTGGAAGACGTATTTGAAAGGAAAACTGATCCATTCACTGTCGTCGATTCCATCGTGGACAAAATATTCAAATAATTTATAAAGGAGGAGTTATTATGGCATTCAAAGTTTTGTGTGTCGATCATGTAGGCGTAGCTGTTAAAGACCTGGCTCTTATTAAACAGCAGATGAAAGACATTCTGGGACTGGATCCATCCCTGCCGGATGAAACCGTTGAAGATCAGCATGTAACAACAAGCTTCTTCAAACCATCCCCGCAGACCGAAGCTTGCGAACTCGAATTCCTGGGTTCCACAACTCCGGATGGCCCGATCGCTCGTTTCATTGAAAAATCCAACGGCGGCAAGAACGGCTTCCAGCATGTTGCTCTTCGTGTTGACGACATCGAAGCATGCCTCGCAGATCTGCAGGCTAAAGAAGTTCCGCTCATCGACAAGAAATGGCGTGTCGGTGCAGGCGGCTGTCACATCGCATTCTTGCATCCAAAGGCTACCGGCCTTCTGCTTGAACTGACAGAACGCCCTGGCGGCCCGTCCTTCAATAAATAAGTTGAATGATGGCAAATGATTCGCCCGTTTTGGGCGAGTCATCCCCCTTGCGGGGGACCCTAATATTTTTGGAGGTGTAAGAATGGCAACTGTTGAAGAAAGAATTGAACTTCTCCATAAGAACCTCGCTCATGTTGAGGCTATGGGTGGCGAAAAACGTGTTGAAAAACAGCATGCAAAAGGCAAACTGACCGCTCGTGAAAGACTCGCTCTTCTGTTTGATGAAGGCACTTTCGTTGAAGTCAATGCCCTCGTAAAATCCCGCTGCCACAACTTCGGCCAGGAAAAGAAAGATCTCCCGGGCGAAGGCGTTGTAACAGGTTACGGCACTGTTGATGGAAGATTGGTATTTGCATTCGCTCAGGACTTCACCGTTGAAGGCGGCTCCCTTGGTGAAATGCACGCTGCAAAGATCGTTCACGTAAATGAACTGGCTCTCAAAGTCGGTGCACCTTGCGTAGGCCTGAACGATTCCGGCGGAGCTCGTATTCAGGAAGCTGTCGATGCCCTCTCCGGCTACGGCAAGATTTTCTGGTGCAACACCATCGCTTCCGGCGTAATCCCGCAGATTTCTGCAATCATGGGACCGTCCGCAGGCGGCGCTGTTTACTCCCCGGCTCTGACCGACTTCATTTACATGGTTAAGAAAACATCCCAGATGTTCCTGACCGGCCCGGCTGTCGTTGAATCCGTCACCGGCGAAAAGATCACCGCTGAAGCACTCGGCGGCGCTATGACCCATAACCGTACATCCGGCGTAGCTCAGTTCGCAGCTGAAAACGACGAAGACTGCATTAAACAGATTCGTTACCTGCTCAGCTTCCTCCCGAGCAACAACATGGAAGACGCTCCGATCGTAGAAACCGGAGACGATCCGACCAGAACTGATCCAGCTCTGGACACCATCATGCCGGAAAGCTCCAATGCACCGTACAATATGTATGATGTACTGAAATCCATTGTTGATAATGGCGAATACTACGATGTAGCTAAGGAATTCGCAAAGAACATCATCACCTGCTTCGCTCGTATGGACGGACAGACTGTTGGTATCATTGCTAACCAGCCAGCATTCATGGCAGGCTGCCTTGACTACAACGCATCCGATAAAGCAGCTCGCTTCATTCGTTTCTGCGACTGCTTCAACATTCCGGTTCTGAACGTTGTCGACGTTCCTGGCTTCCTGCCTGGCAAACAGCAGGAATATGCCGGCGTAATTCGTCACGGCGCTAAGATGCTGTTCGCATACTGCGAAGCTACAGTTCCGAAGATCACCATGATTCTGCGTAAAGCTTACGGCGGCTCCTACATCGCTATGTGCTCCCGTGAACAGGGCGCTGACCAGGTATTTGCTTGGCCAACCGCTGAAATCGCAGTTATGGGACCTGCAGGCGCAGCTAACATCATCTTCAAGAAAGACCCGAACAAAGAAGAACGCACAAAGGAATATGTCGAGGAATTCGCTACTCCTTACAAAGCTGCAGAACGTGGCTATGTAGATGCAGTAATCGATCCAAGAAATACCCGCCCAACAATCATCAATGCACTGAAGATGCTTGCTTCCAAGCACGAAGTACATCCGGCAAAGAAACACGGAAACATTCCGCTCTAATATTTGCCGCTTAAATCTCTATATTGAAAGGATGGGTACAGATGGATAACAGTACAGTTATGTATATCGCGGTTTTTGCTGCTATCGTTGCAGTAATTGCCCTGATCATGATCTGGCAGGTACGTTCATCTCTCAATCAGTCCGCAGCACCGGCACCAGCTCCTAAAAAGGCAGCAGCTCCAGCAGCAAGAGCAGCAGCTCCTGCAGCAGCAGCTAACAATGGTGCAGTCGTAGCAGCTATCGCTGCTGCTATCGTTGCTATGGGTGGCGGCGAAATCGTCTCCATCCGCCCGGCAGCTAGACCTGGCTGGACTTCCGCAGCTCGCATTGCGGGCGTTTCCGGCAACCAGCAGTTCTAATTGAAAGTTGAAAGTACAATCATTTAGGAGGAAAGACAATGAGAAAATTTACTGTAACAGTTAACGGCCAGGATTACGATGTAGTAGTTAAAGACGGCGGCG
>ENA-OVAL01000290-OVAL01000290.1-human-gut-metagenome-genome-assembly--contig:-NODE-290-length-12452-cov-4.444624_pt1 | contig 12452 bp, 13 predicted proteins | sample MGYA00242095_ERZ508980 | MGnify/ENA primary metagenome ERZ508980 (study PRJEB26280, sample SAMEA2531411) | human gut metagenome | biome: human gut; feature: human-associated habitat; material: faeces... | reverse complement strand
TTATTCGCTTCCATCATTTCCAAATTCAGAGGAAAAGTCATGCTGGTAGATTTTTGGGCAACTTGGTGCGGCCCTTGCATGAGACTGCTTCCGAAAATGGAAGAATTGGCTGAAAAGTATAAGGGAAAAGTCATGTTTTATAAAGTGAATGCGGATAAAGAGAAAGATAGAACATTAGAGAAAAGGCTGGGCGCCTGGGAATATTATAAAAGGGCCTGCGAGATTAAAAGACAGCTGGATTTATCCATGCAGGTCAAAATGTTCCCGACGAACGGAAAAGACAAGTGGAACGAGATCATGAACCGTATGAAGAGCATTCATGATCAAAAAGAGTCCCTGCAGGCAAAGCTTGATGAATATACACCGATTGAAAAAGAGAAAGTCATTCCCTGGGCGGGCATGGCAGACGAACTTGAAAAGCTCTATGTAGATATCGGACAGTGGCGTCAGACAATAGAAGATGCAGATCGTCTTGAAAAAGAGCATAAGAACTGGGAAATTGATTTCGTCAACATGGGTTACCAGCTGCCGCTCTGGGATCATCCGCTGGATTTAAAGGAACCCTGTGTCAATGTCAATTGGGAAGAAGGCCGCCGTTTAGCACAAAGTGTAGGCGTCAGGAAAAACGAGCTGTATTTTTGGCAGCAGAGAGAGCCTGAAGTTGAACAGCTGGAAGATGAGCCGGAAAATTCCGATACGGAACAGAGCGAAAACGAGTGGAAGAACTTTGAGGAAATGGCCAAGAGCCTTGAAGGAATCCTGCATCAGAGAACGGATATCAATCATTCGATAGAAGAAGCGCAAAGCAGAAAAGACAGAAAATACACTGTCTGGTTCTGGATCGGCATATGCCTTATTGCAGCCTCTGCGGCTTCCGTTGTTGCTTTCTATATGGCCATGATTGGTTATGCAGCTCTTTACGGAGCGGCAGCAGGAATCGTTCTTGGAGCGGTTGCGCTTATGGTCAACAGCCATATTGTGAATAAAAAAGCACATCTCCTGCAGAAGTATAATGATGAGCTGGCCGATCTTGAAGCGAAGCGGAAAGACATTGCATCCCATTTCCCCGGCCAGGTTCCTGAATCCGTAGAGGATCTCCAGGCTTTCCAGAATCTGGTCCAGCAGAAGCGGACTGATTTCTATAAGGACCAGGCCCGGCGGCAGGCTGTTTCATGGAAAAGGGAGACCGTGCGCAAGCAGCAGGCCCAGCATGAAAAGTGGGTTACAGAGGGCAAAGAGCTCAATGAAAAAGCACAGCAGATCAATACGGAGTGGAGCAAATGGCTGAAAGCCAATAAACTTCCGGAAACGGATGCTGAAAATTTGTCCCTGCTCCAGGAACAGTGGCAGAGAATTTTCTCTGAAGAGGGGAAAGGAAAGATCCTTGCACTTCGTCTGGAACATATTGATGCAAAGCTCGATGCTTTTGCCAAGAGGGCGGTATCTATCATCCGGTCCTCCGGTATTGATTATCCTGTGACACCGGACAGCATTGCCGATATTTATGAAGAGAATCAGAGAAGAATGCTTGAATGGCAGGGGATTCTTGAGAAAAACCGCCAGCATGAAGCATATCAGAAGGAAATGGCAAAGCTGAATGATTCCTGGAATTCCTGCCAGAATGAAGCGAAAGTGCTGATGGACCTGGTCAATGCAAAGAATGCAGAAGAGTTTGCTGAAAAGGTTGAAGCATATGAACACCATGACCAGATTTTGAAGGAGTGGAAAACGGTTCAGCAGGATCTTCGCCTGTATGCCGGAAGCGAAGAGAGCTTCACTCAGTTATGGGATTCCCTGAAGACCGGGCAGTATGATGACTGGATGAGCGAGCATCAGAAGCTTTCCAAATGCATTGCCGAGGAAGACAGCGAACTCGGTGAACTCCGCAAGAATCAGGGCGCAGTTGAGAATGAAATCTTCAGGCTGGCCAATGACAATACCATCACTGAAACTCTTCAGAAGAAAGAAAAAATCGAGGCTGAACTTAAATCAGCACTCGAGGAATGGCTTGTCTATATGTATCTAGAGAAGGTTCTGGAAAAAACGCAGTCAGCGTATGAGTCCGGCAAGCAGCCGAAGATCATTGAAAAGGCGAATGGTTTCCTGCGTGAAATGACTCACGGCAGATATACATTGACGGTTTCCAGTGATGGAAAAGACATTGGGATTATTGACAAGGATCATCAGGTGAGGGATCCTAAAATCTGGTCCTCAGGAACAGGAGACCAGGTTTATCTGGCGATCCGTCTTGCCATGGCGTTGTCATTTGGTGAGCAGATTGAACCGCTTCCCATTGTCCTGGATGATATTTTCGTCAGATTTGACGAGAAGCGTCAGGAAGATACCCTGCGTTTCCTGATGGATCTCGGAAAGACACAGCAGATCTTCCTTTTCACCTGTCATGCACAGACGATGAAGATTGCAAAGCGCATCGGGGAAGAAAAAAATACGGGCAAGTTCATCTATCTCAAATCAGGTGAGATATTTGAACTTGCCCAGGCATAAGATCGTTTAATATCTGTGCTGTTGAATACCGTACTTGGTAGACTAGATAAGTTTATTGAAGTACGGTATTTTTTTTATGAAGTAAGTGATGATGATTCCCAGCGCATAAGCGAGGCATATCCAGATAACAGCATCTATGAACGGGATGCGGGGCAGGTATGCAAGCATTTTTCCGAATATGGGATGTGTCAGATTGCGTGTTATTTCCTCAAACAGCATGACACCAAAAGAAACACTGCCAAGGAAAATCAGCCTGTTTCTCCAGGCATCAGAAATGGTATGGGTAGAGAACCACCATTTTGAAAAGCAGAATACAAAAGCGGTATTCAGGAAAAGGAAGCTGTCATAAAATCTTTCGGAAATCGCTTCTGTAAGGCCGCCTGCGATAATTCCATGATAGTAAGTCATTCCGGCAGCTATTACGCTGCCAAGGAGGGCGGCTAATCCCAATTTGAAAAGATTTCTGGGTGTGATCCAGGAATCCGGGAGTACATGCTCGATCCAGTATCCGATCAGGAAATAAAATGTCGGTTCACTGACCGCAAGAAGGGGGTTCAGGAAATAATTGATTTCTGCTGTTCCCTTGAAAATCAGCATGGAAATAACTGGGATGCACCCGACGAAGACCAAATTCAAAAGGATCAGGTACAAATAAAGTTCCTGCGTCATTGCGCGGACCAGCTTTCGCCAGATTGGGAGCATGAGAAGGAAGGAAACATAAATATACAGGAAATAATAGGCCGTTGCCATGGTAGAGGAGTAAGTCATGGTGAAAAATTTGGCAATATGTCCTGTGATGGAAAGAGGCAGGTTATGATAAAACCAGACATAGTTGATCAATGAAAAAACAAAAATAACCTGAATAAAACGCCAGACTCTTTTTTTGAATATCCGCGAAATGGATTCTTCTTTTTCCAGCAATAAGGCACCGGAAATCATGAAAAATATAGGGACTGCCGTTTTTACCCAAAATGGTACTGCGATATAGAGGGGAAAGAAAAATGATGCAGGTCTTTCTAGATATAAAGAGAAGCCTGAGGTGGAAGTATGTGTAAACATAACGAGCCAGATGCAAAGCGCTCTTAAAAATTCAATATGGATCTTTTTCTTTTTGGCTGCACCTGCCATAGTATCTTTTACGTTATTTATGCTTTGTGAGTTCATGTGATTATTCTCCGCTGTAAAATCAGCAAAACCATTCAATTGACGAATATAAACCTGCTTATGCCAAAGGCATAATGCCGCACCCGTCAAACTGCTTTAAAAATCAGCTTGTGCTGCATATACATTTTAATATACCATAGACTATTATACCTATGTGCGGAAAGTAATAAAATTCCCGGCTGATAAAATTCAAAAAAAAGCTATTATGCCGGGGCGGATTCCGTATCAAATGAATTGTTTTTGAGGCTTGCAATTATAACAGTTATTTGTTAAAATATACAGGCATGAATACGCATGTCTGTGGATTTCACATCTGTGCCTAAGGGTGGCTGTGAAAGAAGAAGCAGGCAGAGGTTAATAACAGGAGGTTATATTATGGCAGTTGTATCCATGAAACAGTTACTTGAAGCAGGCGTTCATTTCGGTCATCAGACCCGTCGTTGGAATCCGAAGATGGCAAGATTCATCTTCACAGAACGCAACGGAATCTACATTATCGACCTGCAGAAGACTGTAAAGAAAGTTGAAGAAGCTTATGCTTTCATTCGCGATGTTGCAGCAAAGGGCGAACCGGTTCTCTTCGTAGGAACAAAGAAACAGGCTCAGAACTCTGTAAAGGAAGAAGCTACACGCTGCAACCAGTTCTATGTCAATGAACGCTGGCTCGGCGGCATGCTGACCAACTTCCGCACAATCCAGACCCGTATTGCACGTCTGAAAGAACTGGAAAAGATGTTTGAAGAAGGCGCCACTGCTCAGTATCCGAAGAAGGAAGTTATCCTGATGCAGCGCGAACTTGAAAAGCTCGAAAAGAACCTTGGCGGCATTAAAGATATGAAACGTCTTCCGGGAACAATTTTCATCATTGACTCCAAGAAAGAAGAAATCGCTGTTGCAGAAGCTCATAAGCTGCACATTCCGGTTGTTGCAACCGTTGATACCAACTGCGATCCGGACGTTATCGATTTCCCGATTCCGGCAAACGATGATGCTATCCGCGCAGTAAGACTGCTCACCAGCAAGATTGCTGATGCTGTTCTTGAAGGACGTCAGGGCCAGCAGGAAGAAGCTGCACCGGCTGAAGAAGCTGCTGTTGAAGAAGCAGAAGCAGAAGACAAGGAATAATTATTTATTAAGGCTCTGCGGATCCTGCTGATCAGGATCCGCCCTGTCCTTTTTTTCATTAAGACAAACACCTTATTTTATGATGGAGGTCATACGATGAACATTACAGCTAGCATGGTCAAAGATTTACGTACCCAGACCGGGGCCGGCATGATGGACTGCAAGAAGGCACTTGTTGAAGCTGAAGGCGATATCGCAAAGGCTGTCGACATTCTTCGCGAAAAGGGATTATCCCAGGCTGCTAAGAAGGCAAGCCGTGTTGCTGCTGAAGGCGCTGTTGGTTCTGCTGTTTCCGAAGACGGAAAAACAGGAACCATTCTGGAAGTCAACTGCGAAACTGACTTCGTGGGAACCAACGAAGACTTCAGAAATCTCGCTGCATCCATTGCAGACCAGATCCTGGCAGTTAACCCAGCTGATGTTGAAGCACTTCTGGATTCTGAAATCGACGGAAAGAAAGTACGCGATCTTGTTACTGAAGCAGTTGCAAAGATTGGTGAAAACATTTCCGTTCGCCGTTTCGTTCGTTATGAAAGTGCTGAAGGCAAGGTATACAGCTATATCCATGGCGGCGGCAAGATCGGCGTTCTTGTTGAGATGATCGGTGCTGATGATGAACTTGGCAAGGATATTGCAATGCAGGTAGCTGCTGCTAATCCGTCCTATCTGGACAGAACCCAGGTTTCCCGGGCTGAAATCGACCATGAAAAGGAAGTTCTTGCTGTAGAAGCTAGAAACGAAGGCAAGCCGGAAAACATCATTGAAAAAATGGTTATCGGCAGAATTAATAAATACTACAAGGAAGTCTGCCTTGTAGATCAGGAATTCATTAAAGATGGCGATCTGACCATTTCCAAACTCCTGAAATCCAAGAATGCTTCCGTAGTACGTTTCGCTAGATACCAGCTCGGTGAAGGCATTGAAAAGAAGCAGGATGATCTGGCTGCAGAAGTAGCAAAACAGCTGAACCAGTAATAAAGTAAACGATGAGAGAACACTGAATTTTTTGGTGTTCTCTTATTTTGTAAATGAACAAAATATTATATAACAGTGCCAATTAGAAATTTTCCCAGTATTTATCGAATATTTTTATCAGACGGCAGACAGACGGCAAAAATTTCAGCTTCCGAAAATTTCTTCTATGTATCCATCGGCCTTCTTCCGGATGTCCTGGGTGTAATGGATGTAAGTGTTGTAGACTGTCGCCGGGGTATCACCCAGCACGGCGGCCACCAGGTTGATGTCCTGCGTTTCTGAGAGCAGGAGGGTGGCGAATGTGTGCCGGAGGGAATGCATGTGCATCCCTGGCTTGAATCTTGAAATTGCCCGATTGAGGGAGAGCTTCTTCCGCTCGAGCTCCGGGAGAATTCTCCCGTCGATAGAGCGGGGACTGCTCTGATTCCACTTCTGAAGTGCGGCAGCCAGCCGGGCGGTAAGGTGTAATGTCCGGTAGCTGTTGCGGCTCTTTGGCGGCTTGAATCCTTTGCTCCCGTCTTTTCGGGTGCCCCATTGTTTATTGACTGTTATGGTCCTTTTGAAGAAATCGATGTCGGCCCAGGTAAGGCCTGCAATTTCAGCAAAGCGCATCCCGGTATTTAAGGAAATGAGCACGGCAAGGCGGAGCGCCGGATTGTCTATAGATTCCACCAGCTGACTGGCTTCTTCTTTCGTGAACGCTTTTATTTTCTTTTCCCGCTTGTCCTTTTCTATGTCTACGGCAAGGACCGGGTTATCGGGGCGGATATGGTAAGTGCGTACGGCGTAAGAGAAGATTGTTTTAACTTTGGCCAGGGTTTGATTCCTGGTGCTTATTTCAAGCATCCCTGCGAGCGCGTTGTAGGCGTTGATGACTTCCCCTTCTGTAATGTCATGAAGCGGTTTATCTGCGATTGACGGCACACGGGCGATGGACTGGCGGTATAAGACAGCCGTTCCGTATTCGATAGAAGTCTTCTTGTCTCTGAGAAAAACCCTTTCTGTGAAGTCACGGAGGGTTATGTCTGCCAGCTCCGGCGAGGCTCCGCTTTCGGCTTCCTTCCTGGCGGCGGCCAGTAAATCATCCTGGGCGGCGCGGGCCTCTTTCTTTGTCTTGAACCCCTGGCGGGATTTCTGCCTCCACTTCCGGTTGACTTTATATGAGAGGATGAGGCAGATGCTTCCATTCTTTTCCCTGGTTGAAAAATGATATTCCATGAAAAAATCAGCTCCTTTCTGCTGAAAGTGGGCTGATTTTAGGATATAATTAAGTTGGTAATCAGCCCACAATATGTTGTACAGAAACATTAAAAGCGCGGATTACGGACGCTCCTTACGTCGATAGGGGAGCGGTACGGCATCGCCTGATCTAGTCCATCAGGCGGTGCCTTTTCTATTGGGGAAAATTAACCATGCAAATAATGGGCAAATGCTAATTTAGCACCTTTGAGAAACCCATTAAAATGTTCAGTTTTAGATTCTCCACCCTTTGCAAGTTCTACAGCTTTCCAATGCCTTAGTCCGTCGCTCGAGACGTAAATTATATCTTTTTTAATAAAAGGCGGTAATTCATATACATCCCCACCCAAAGCTATGGAAGTAACTTTTGTATAGGAGCCCATTGGCATAAAATACCAAATTGTTCTTCTGCCGGCGCCTTTCCTAAAAAGGTCATCCGATGTTGTCGGCTCAGGTATAAAACCAAAATAGATTTCATCCTGGGAAAAGAGCATTCCGACATTATTGTTGTTGTATTGTATGGTTGGTGTTCGCCTGTCCAGATAATACAAGGTCCCTGCTATATCTGCTAAAAAATCAAATTCCTCTGCCTGACTTATAGATGAAGGGAATAATGTAAACATTGAAATCATTAGGGCAATTATAAATGCGCAAATCTTTCTCATGGACACTTACCTCACTTTATTTCTCCCTGCTTAATCACTGCCCTGCCCAGAATGCGGATATTTTCACAATTGGACTGATTAAATACCATGGGCGCATACTTCGGGTTTGCAGACACCAGGGTGACTGTATCACCGGATTTGTAAAAACGCTTGAGGCAGATTTTCTCGTTGTCTATTTCAACGACGGCTACCTGCCCATTTTCTACAGTTGGGGTAGATTTCACGAAGACTATATCACCGTCATTAATGCCAAGATCCTCCATGCTGTCTCCACTGATGGTGATGCAGAAATCCACATCATACTTTCCTTCCACGTTGATGAATGGGGTATCCTGGTTTAAATCTTCCAGAGGACTTCCTGCAGCGGCGTATCCCATCATTGGGACGCGCTTCCATTTTGGAGCGAATGCTCCTTTAGGAATATATGTTGTCTTGTCTGATTTTCCCAATAGGTAATTCATGTCTACATTGAAGAAATCGGCCAGTTTTTCCAGAGTTTCAAAGTTGGGCTCCCGCTCTCCTCTTTCGTACATGCTGATGGCGCTTCTGGTAAGACCGGACTGCTTTGAGAATTCGTCCTGAGTGAGCCCCTTTCCTTTTCTCAGTTCTCTCAATCTGTCATTGAATTTCATTTTTCTCTCCTTCCGTTTCTTAATTTGAATTATCTGCCCACATTTTATCACGAAACGTGTTGACACGCAACGTGCTAAGTGCTATGCTTTATACATGACACGAAATGTGCCATAGAAAGGAGGGAAGAGCTATGCCAACGCCGAAGGAAATCGGTCACCGTCTTAGAGAGCTTCGCGGAGAAACACCAAGAGAGAATGTGGCTAAAGCCTGTAATGTCTCTGTTTCTGCGCTCTCTATGTACGAAAACGGCTCCCGCATTCCGCGGGATGAAATCAAAATCCGTATAGCTAATTACTACAAGCTTTCGGTGCAGTGTATTTTTTTTATGAATCAATGGCACGTTTAGTGTCAGAAAGGAGAAGAGAAACATGAATGAAATCCTGAATATCAGAAATGTTCATGGCTATATGGACAAGGAAACTGGCACGGCATATCTAAATGCCGAAGATGTGACGAGAGGACTTGGGTTCACCGAAAGCAAAGGCGGCGTCGAATACGTCAGATGGAGAACCGTCAATCACTATTTGCGGGGATTTGGTTTTTCGCAGGATGTTGCGAAAGATGATTTCCTCCCTGAAAACATGGTGTACCGCCTCGGATTCAAAGCCAGCAATGAAGTGGCTCAGAAGTTCCAGGCAGTGCTGGCTGATGAAGTGCTTCCTGCTATCCGGCGACACGGGGCTTATATGACCGAGGAGGCTCTTGAGAAGGCGATCACAGAACCGGACTTCTTGATTCGTCTCGCCACCCAGCTGAAGGAAGAGAAGGCGAAGCGCCTGGAGGCGGAGAAGCAGGTGGAGGCCGCAAAGCCGAAAGTGCTCTTTGCGGATGCCGTCTCTGCAAGCCACACCTCAATCCTGGTAGGAGAGCTGGCGAAAATCCTCCGTGGAAACGGTGTAGAAATTGGCCAGCGTCGCCTCTTCGCATGGCTTCGCGAGCATGGGTATCTCATTAAGCGCCAGGGGACCGATTACAACATGCCTACGCAGATAGCTATGGAGCTGGGGCTGTTCGAGATTAAGGAAGGCTCCTATGTGAATGGGAGCGGCGCAAACATCATTACCAAGACACCGAAAGTCACAGGAAAAGGCCAAACCTATTTCATCAACAAATTTCTTAGTGCTTAAGGAGGCGACTGAAATGGCCTGCAGAACATTTTCCACCGCCGAGGTAGCCACACTGTTCGGCATTTCTGCCGATTCCGTCAGAAAGATGGAGCAGGATGGCATTCTGCGTCGGCTGAAGGTGCCGGGCATCCGCTACAGCCGGAGTGAGGTGTACGCCGTCCTCCGGGAAGGAGCGGAGACCTGCACTGTGGCCTCCGTCCGGAGGCTGGAGGAGAAAATCCGCATGAAGAATGCTGAAATTGAAAGGCTCCGCGGAGCTCTCCGCACGATAGCGGAAGAGGCACGGCGCCAGGAAGGATGAATAGGATGAGAATCAAGTGGAAGAAAATCATGGCCACGCTGGCCATTCCGGCGGCTATCGCTGCCGGCGTCTATGCCTACGATCCGCCCGCAGAGCTCATTGAGTATCGCACCGAGGCGGAGCAGGGTGACACCATCTGGAGCCTCTGCGCCAGGGTAGCAAGTGATGAGGACTGCATGGAGGAGCTTGTTTACCGGACCATGAAGGAAAACCACATCACGGACCCCAGGGAGCTCCAGCCGGGCCAGATGATTGTGATTCACGTTAAGCCGATGAAAGGAGGTGAATAAAGATGAAAGTATCAGCAGACTGCACATCATGCCCATTCGTTAAAGCATGCCCCATGGTAGAAGAGCACCAGCGCCTGCCATGGGATGAGGGAGGCCTGGGACTTTGCCCGAAGCTCCCGGAAATGAAGCTTCTCTGGTGCCGGAATTGCATTTTTTGCCGCAAATCCAAAAGCATTGGAGGCTCCGGCGAATATGCCATGGAAAACGGACATCCCATTTACACCTGTGCGGCGATGCATTACGTCCGCATGAGACCGGACGGGAAAATCCCGGCGACCACGCCCAGGGACTGCCCCATAAAAGATGCAAAAAGAAAAGGCCTCTGACGTCTAGCACACGTCAAAGGCCAAAGGGGTGGATGTGTTCATTCATTTTATCATCATCCACCATCATTGTATCACAGAAACAGGAGGAAAAGTAAATGTTAGAAATTAACGAAGAATTGTTCAAAGCCAAAAATGGCGGGGAGTATAACCGCAATGATATCAGCAATGATTTTGCTATCCCCGGTGAAATCACGGTAACCATCACCCTCAATGAGTACAGGGCCCTGGTTTCAGCAAACGCCATTTCTGAGAAAAGAAACTCTGAACTGAATTCAAAGCTCTATGATGCACAAGCTAAAGCCAGCGCCCTGAAGCAGGAGAGGGAAAAGCTTGTTAATGAAATCGCAGAGCTGAAAGTCAAGATTTCCGACCTGCTCATGGAAAAGAACACGCTTCCCCAGGATGATAAGGGCGAAGAAGAAGAGGAGGTGGAATAATGGCATATCGCGGCTGTGACCTCATCCTTTCCTGCCATGAGGCAGAGACGGACCACGCAAAGTGGCTCGAAACCCGCAACGCGGGCATTGGAGGCAGTGACGCCTCCGTCATCATGGGATTGAACCCTTACAAATCGCCGTACCAGCTTTGGCTTGAGAAAACAGGCCAGGCGGAGGCGCCGGACCTTTCCCATGTCCAGGCGGTGTACTGGGGGAGCAAGAACGAAGCCAATGTTGCTGACTGGTTCCAGGAAACCACCGGCAAAAAGGCACGCAAGCTGGGCACCCTTCGGAGCCGGTCCCATCCCTACATGCTGGCGAACGTTGATAGGGCCGTCATGGGAGAAGAGGCGGGCCTTGAAATCAAGACCGCCGGCGTCTCCCAGGCGAAGAAGTGGAAGGGCGACGAAATCCCCGACGCTTATTACTGCCAGTGCCTCCATTATCTGGCAGTGACCGGAGCGGACAGGTGGTATATTGCCGTCCTCATCGGCGGAAATGAAGCGCTCTATAAGGTGGTGGAGCGCAATGAGGACGACATCAAGGCCCTCATTGAGGCGGAGGCTGATTTCTGGCACCTGGTAGAGACCAAGACCCCGCCGCCGGTGGACGGCTCCGCCAGCTGCGCGGCGGCTCTCTCCGCCCAGTACAAAGGCGGAGACCCCAACCTTACCATTCTGCTCCCGTCGGATGCGGACGGTGTGATTGAGTCCTTGGAAAGCGACAAGGCCATCATGGACGCCCTGAAGAAGCAGATTACCGAAAAGGAAAACCGGCTGAAGGCGCTCCTGGGAAATGCTGAAGAGGGCTCCACGGACCACTACCGCGTGCTCTGGAAGACCCAGGCGGGCCGTGCTTCGGTGCCGCTGGCAAAGATTAAGAAGCAGGCCCCTGACATCTTCCACATGCTGGAGGGCAAGGGGTATATCACCACCGGCAAGCCCACTCGCCGGTTTTCAATCAAAGCCAATGACTGATGACGATTTCAACCGGCTTAAGGTGGGCGACCCGGTACACTGGGACGCCCGGGAGCTGAACGGCAGGGCGTCTGATATATTGCGCGGGTATTTTGATAAAGTGATTCTGATTTCTTCCGGGGACGCACTCATCTGGGCGTCTTATCGGAATGTGGAGAAAGGAGAAAAAGATTATGAACGCAAAGACAGGCGGAATTGTAGAAAGAAAAACAAGCATGCAGCAGGGAGGAAGCGCTAAGACCACCATGCAGGGACTGATTCAGGCTATGGAGCCGCAGATCAGGAAGGCCCTTCCTTCGGTCATCACTCCGGAGCGTTTCACCAGGATGGTGCTGACGGCACTTTCATCCACTCCGAAGCTGCAGACATGCACACCTCAGAGCTTCCTGGGCGCCATGATGCAGGCGGCCCAGTTAGGCGTGGAGCCTAACACGCCCCTGGGACAGGCGTACCTCATCCCCTATGGGAATGTGTGCCAGTTCCAGCTGGGGTATAAAGGCCTCATTGACCTGGCATACCGTTCCGGTGAAGTAAGTTCCATCCAGGCCCATGAGGTGCATGAAAACGACGTTTTCGAATATGAGTATGGCCTTGAACCGAAACTGAAGCACATCCCTGCTCAGAAGGACCGTGGAAACGTCATCATGTACTACGCCGTCCTGAAGCTGAAGAATGGCGGCGTGGGCTT
>ENA-OVAL01000289-OVAL01000289.1-human-gut-metagenome-genome-assembly--contig:-NODE-289-length-12478-cov-13.852532_pt1 | contig 12478 bp, 9 predicted proteins | sample MGYA00242095_ERZ508980 | MGnify/ENA primary metagenome ERZ508980 (study PRJEB26280, sample SAMEA2531411) | human gut metagenome | biome: human gut; feature: human-associated habitat; material: faeces... | reverse complement strand
TATTCAAAGACATTTCCTTCCAGATCAACGAGAAGGACCGTATAGCCCTGATGGGCAAGAATGGCGCAGGAAAAAGTACCCTGCTCAAAATCATCGCTGGCGTCAGAAATGCCACACGAGGCTCGGTGTCGGCACCGAAAGACTGCGTCATCGCCTACCTGCCTCAGCACCTGATGACCGAAGACGGACGCACCGTGTTCGAGGAAACCTGCCAGGCCTTCGCACATCTGCACGAGATGCAGGCTGAAATAGACCGCATCAACAACGAGCTGACTACCCGCACCGATTACGATAGCGACGACTATATGCAGCTCATCGAAAAAGTATCTTCTCTATCAGAAAAATTCTATGCCATCGACATGACCCACTTCGAGGAAGACGTAGAGAAAACGCTGCTCGGACTGGGCTTCGAACGCTCCGACTTCAACCGCCCTACCAGCGAGTTTTCGGGAGGTTGGCGCATGCGTATCGAGCTTGCCAAACTGCTGCTGAAATCGCCAGACGTGCTGCTCCTGGATGAGCCTACCAACCACCTCGACATCGAATCTATCGGATGGCTCGAAGACTTCATCATCAACAGTTCGAAAGCGGTGGTAGTGATCAGTCACGACCGAAAATTCGTAGATGACATTACAACAAGAACCATCGAGGTAACTATGGGCAGAATCTACGACTACAAGGCCACCTACAGCCAGTATCTGGAACTGCGCAAGGAACGCCGCGAACAGCAGATGAAGAAATATGAGGAACAGCAAAAGATGATTGCCGAGACCAAGGACTTCATCGAGCGATTCAAGGGTACGTATTCGAAGACATTCCAGGTGCAGAGCCGCGTGAAGATGCTCGAAAAGCTGGAACTGATCGAGGTGGACGAGGAGGATACCAGCCGACTGAAATTGAAGTTTCCTCCGAGTCCGAGAAGCGGAGCCTATCCGGTTCAGATGAGTGACGTGGCGATGTCGTTTGATGACAAGCAGATATTCAGCGGCGTGAATCTTACCGTGGAGCGTGGCGACAAGATTGCCTTCGTGGGAAGAAACGGTGAGGGTAAATCTACGCTCGTAAAATGCATTATGGGTCAGCTTCAGAACGAGGGTAAACTGGAGTTGGGCCACAATGTTCAGATTGGCTATTTTGCTCAGAATCAGGCTTCTCTGCTCGATGGCGAGCTTACGGTTTTCCAGACGATAGATGATGTTGCCAAGGGTGAAATCAGAAATAAGATTCGCGATTTGCTGGGTGCATTCATGTTTGGTGGCGAGGATTCTACCAAGAAGGTAAAGGTTTTGTCGGGTGGAGAAAGAACCCGTCTGGCTATCCTGAAGCTGCTGTTGGAGCCGGTGAATCTGCTGATTCTCGATGAGCCTACCAACCACCTGGATCTCAAGACGAAGGATGTGTTGAAGCAGGCGCTGCTGGATTTCGACGGTACGCTGATTGTAGTGAGTCACGACCGTGACTTCCTGGATGGTCTGGTCAGCAAGGTGTACGAATTCGGCCATGGTCGCGTCCGCGAGCATCTCTGCGGAATCTACGAGTTCCTGGAAACAAAGAAAATGGAAAGCCTTCAGGAATTGGAGAAGAAATAAAATCTCAAAAGGTATTTTACGAAAGAGGATGCTTCATTATTCATCGAATGAAGAAACGAAAAAGAGGGTGTGTCATGGACTTATGACACACCCTCTTTTGTATTTTCAAATAATTTCTTTAAAATTATTTCTTTTTCTTCAATTCCAACTTCGGAATCTTGACTTTCTGACCTGGCTTCAACAGGGAATTACCATTCAGAGCTTCTACGTAACATTCCATTCCTGGACCTAAGTACTTTTGGCTGAGCGACTTGATGGTTTGTCCTTCTCTTGCCGTAACAACCTCGGAAACACCAATAATACGATAGGCTCCGGTTCGAACACGGGCATCCTGGTCGTATTTGCTGCTTGCCTGGGCAGCATGCTTTTCAGTCTGCTTTCTGGCTTCTTCTTTTTTCTTGGCTTCTGCAAGTTTTTTAGTCTCCTGCTGCTTCTTGGTTTCTGCAAGTTTCTTTGCATCAACCTGCCTTTTCGCATCAGCCAAATTCTTTGCATCAGCGAGTTTCTTGGCTTCCAAATTCTTCTTAGCCTCAGCTGATTTTACATCAATTGATTGCTTATCAGCCGTCGCATTCATATTCTGCTCGGCATTTTCGACTTTCTTGACGGCTTCGCTTGCCTGCGCCATTCTTACACTATCCTCGATAGCCTTCTTGCGAAGAATTTCTTCCTGCGTTGGGGCAGACTTGGCTGGTGCCTTCTTCTCTGTCGGAACCTGCTGGTAATTATCCAACTGCAGAGCGAGATGATCACGCTGGGCAGCCAGCTTGCCATAATTAAAAGCAAACCAACCAAAGCCTACTATCATAGCCAGGAATACTACGCTCGCAGCAACAACTAGAGAACGAGGCAAAACAACATGACGCTTATCGGTTACCTCATCTGAAGAAGGAGTTTCCTCATCTGAAGAAGCTTCCTCTTCAATAGGAGTTTCTGTAAAGTTTTCCTTATCAGAAGGAACTTTCTCTACAATAGGAGTTTCTGTAATAGAGTTATCCTCACCAGAAGGAACTTTCTCTGCAATAGGAGTTTCCTCTGTTAATATCGATTCTTTTTCTTCATCAGAAACAACAGGTTCAACCTCATTCTGAGCAGGAACTTCAGATTCCTTCACTTCCGATTCAGAATTTGCAGGTTCTGATCCTTCCGGTTTCTTTTCTTCCGGTTCAGCAACATTTTCCTGAGACAATCTCTTCTCTCCTATCACAATCATTTCATCGCTAACAGGAGCATCGTTTTCTTCATCCAAAAAATCTATCACACCACTTGTCACAAGAGAATCCTGTTCAACGAAAGATTCCAAGGATGAATTTTCTGAATCAGGAACACTCTCTAACGTAGATTCGAATACAGAACCGTCCTCTTCAGCATTTTCAAATTTTCTGTCGATTTCATCGAAATCAACACCATCATTCACCACAACGGTCTCAAACTGGGCGAAAGGCTTGTTCACAATCTCCTTCAGAATATTATCGGGCGTGAAGGAAATCTTGTCACGGCCCTCGATGAGGATTCGCTCGCCCGTGTTCACATCCACGCTTTCACGATCCTTCACCGCCATTACCTTGAAAGTACCCAGCCACTTCATCTTCACGAGCTTATCAGACTGAAGCCCCTCGTTGGCAACATCAAACATCTTTCTGATAAACAGTTCGGCATCCTGCAGACTGATTCCCGACTTCTCTGCCAAGCGCTGCGCCAAGTCGCTTAAACTAATCTTACTCATAGTCTTCACCTCCATTCTTCAGTTTTTCCTTGACACTGGCCACAGGGCGAAAGCCGAGCACGAGCTTAGGCGGAACAAGCTGGCGCTTCTTGGTTGTAGGATTAACAACCACACGCTCCAAGCGCTTCTTTACCTCAAACGTACCAAAGTTGGGGATGGAGACAGCCTCACCATCCTCAAATTCAGCAATCATGGCATCTATCACCTTGCGCACCATCTTCTGGGTGTCGTCCTGTGAATAGCCAGTCTGCTGAGCAAGTTCTGCAATATACTCCTTGTTATTCATTCTGATGTCAAAATATTACCTCCCATATTACTTTACCACTTCTCCGTAGAGGTCAAACTCCTCGCTCTGGGTAATCTTCACATTGTAGAAGCAACCCACGCGCAGACGCTTCTCTCCTGCCTTGATCAGCACTTCAGGATCCACCTCTGGCGAGCAGAATTCGGTTCTTCCTATATAGTAATCACCCTCCTTGCGGTCGATAATCACCTTCAGTATCTTGCCCACTTTCTCAGCCTCTACCTCTGCGCTGATTTCCTGCTGCAGAATCATCAGTTCGTCAAGACGGCGCTGCTTCACCTCGGCAGGAACATCATCCTCGTAGTTATTGGCACTGTAGGTACCCTCCTCCTCAGAATAAGCAAAGGCACCCATACGCTCAAAGCGCTGAGTACGAACGAATTCGAGCAATTCATGGAAGTCTTCCTGAGTCTCGCCAGGGAATCCCACCATCAGAGTGGTACGGATATGAATGCCAGGCACACGCTCACGGATGGTCTTGAGCAGATCGATGGTTTCCTGCTTGCTCACGTGGCGATGCATTCTGTTGAGCATATTGTCGCTGATATGCTGCAGGGCGATGTCAAGATACTTACATACGTTTGGCTTCTCGCGCATCACATCGAGCAGATCGAGCGGGAACTGGTTAGGATAAGCATAGTGCAAACGAATCCACTTCACACCCGGAATATCCGCCATGCGGCTGATGAGTTCGGTGATGTGATGCTTGCCGTCCAGGTCCACGCCGTAGTAGGTGAGCTCCTGGGCGATGATCTGGAATTCCTTCACACCATCGGCTACCAGTTGGCGCACCTCGTCGAGGATTTCATTCATCGGACGGGAAACGTGCTTGCCAGTGATGATAGGAATGGCGCAATACGCACAGCGGCGGTTGCAACCTTCAGAAATCTTGATATAGGCATAATGATGAGGAGTAGTGAGATGGCGGGTTCCACTGCAAGCAGGCACTTCTGCCTTGCCCAGTTCCTTGAGCAACTCCTTATAATTAAACTTACCATAAAACTTATCCACCTCGGGCATCTCAGCCTCCAGTTCCTTCTGGTAGCGCTGTGAGAGACAACCCATCACATAGAGTTTGCGGAGTCGTCCCTCTTCCTTAGCCTGGATGAACTCCAGAATGGTATCGATACTCTCCTGCTTGGCATCCTCGATAAAGCCGCAAGTATTGATGACGGCAATTTCACCCTGTGGGCGTTTCGGGTCATGAACGCAGTGGTAGCCATTGTCCTCGAAAAGCTTCATCAAGGTCTCACTATCCACCAGGTTCTTGGAGCAACCCATGGTTACTATATCTATCTGATTTTTCTTCATTCTTATCCTACTTATCCTATAATAATCTTAATCTAATTCTTTTCTCGACTATTTTACATCGAGCTTCATCTAATCCTTTTCTTAAAGTCTATAAGCACCTGTATTCTAGTGCTTAAAGAGGGAGTCAACAAATTCAGATTTATTGAAGAGCTGGAGATCCTCCATACCCTCGCCCAGTCCGATATACTTCACTGGCACCTTGAGCTGGTCGGAGATACCGATTACCACGCCCCCCTTAGCCGTACCATCGAGCTTGGTGATGGCGAGCGAAGAGATATTGGTAACGGCAGCAAACTGCTTAGCCTGCTCAAAAGCGTTCTGTCCGGTACTTCCATCCAGAACGAGCATCACCTCATCCGGAGCCTCAGGCATCACCTTCTTCATCACCTCCTTGATCTTCTTCAACTCATTCATCAGGTTCACCTTATTATGAAGGCGTCCGGCAGTATCAATCAGCACCACGTCGGCACCATTCGCCTTGGCGCTCTGCAGGGTATCGAAGGCCACGCTGGCAGGGTCAGAACCCATCTGCTGCTTCACCACTGGCACCCCTACTCGCTCGCCCCAAATGCAGATCTGTTCCACAGCAGCGGCACGGAAGGTATCGGCAGCACCGAGATACACCTTCTTGCCAGCCTTCTTAAACTGATAGGCGAGCTTTCCTATGGTGGTAGTCTTGCCCACACCGTTCACACCCACTACCAGAATCACGTATGGCTTATGATCGGAAGGCAAATCCCAGTTTTCATTGTCATCAGTATGATTTTCCTCCAGGAGGCTTGCAATCTCTTCTCTCAGGATTCTGTTGAGCTCTGAGGTAGAAACATACTTATCTCTTGCCACGCGTTCTTCGATACGTCGGATGATCTTCACGGTAGTCTCCACACCTACATCGGATGTGATGAGCACCTCCTCCAAATCATCGAGCACGTCATCATCTACGGTTGACTTACCAGCCACCGCACGCGCCAATTTTCCAAACACGCTCTCCTTGGTCTTTTCGAGGCCTTTATCGAGAGTTTCCTTTTTTTTGTTGCTAAATAATCCGAATAATCCCATAATTATAGCTATATTTTTTTGCAAAGATACGAAAATATTTGAAACTAGGAGCGTTTTCCCTAAAAAATATTGTTAACTTAGCAAAAGAATGTATAAATAATCGCTTCCTTATAGAAATATATCAAGTTATTTTTATACCTTTGTATGTTAGAAGCGCCTCCGAGTTCTTAATACTCGGACGAGGAGGACAAGACATTAAACATTTAAACAACAATCATGAAAAAGATATTTATCTCAATACTGATGCTGATTCCAGCTCTCACCATGCAGGCGCAGAATGTGCTTACCCCTGAGCAGCAGTTGGAAAAGGCGCAAAAAGAGTTGGAGGAAGCCAAGAAGGCCCTGGAAGCAGCCAAAGCTCAGGCAGAAGCAGCCAAAGCTCAGGCAGAAGCAGCCAAGGTGAAGGCGGAAGCTGAAAAAGTAAAGGCGGAAGCCGAGAAAACGAAAGCGGAAGCTGAAAGATTGAAGGCTGAAGCTGAAAGAATGAAGCAGGAAGCAGAAAAGCTGAAGAAGAATACTGAGAATTCGGTGCCTGCTACAAAGCTGGTGCCTGCCACCAAGAAGGAGAATACTACCGAAACTTCAGAAGGTGCGGGATGGGTCGTGCCAACCATGACAGAGGAGGTAGAAGAGAAAAAGGTGGAAAAGACTGCCGAGGGCGTGGTGCTCAAGGAAGATCCGAAATACCTGGCGGGAGCCATCCAGCTCAATGCCGAGGGAAAAGTGGAATTTGTTCTCGACACCCAGGCAAACGGAAAGAGTGCAGACGAAATCTACAACATCGTTTTCCAATATATGAGCAAGCTCATCAAGAATGAGCAAAACATCAACAGCCGCATCGCCCTGGTGAACAGAAACAACAAGAACGAGCAGATCATCGCCTGTATTATGGACGAATGGTTTGTCTTCAATCAGTCGTTCATCTCTCTCGACCGCTCTGAGACCAAGTACCAGCTGGTGGCAACCATCAGCGACAACCATCTCCACCTCTCCATGACCCGAATCGTATTCAACTACGAGGAAGGCAGAAGTACCGGTTTCAAGGAGCCTGCAGAGAATGTGATCACCGACAAATATGCCTTGACCAAGAAGAAAAACGACTTGGCTAAGATCTACGGTAAGTTCCGCCGCGGAACCATCGACCGCAAGGACCAGATCTTCAATGATCTGACCAAACTTGTTAGAAAATAAAAATCATCTTATAAAATATGGATCAGACAAAAGATAACAATATAACAAACACCCCACAGAGCGAGGAAACCGCAAAGACTCAGCCACAGAGCGAGAGCCACGAGGCGTCTCAGACACAGCCACAGACCAGCTATGCCGTGCGCCCAAATCGTCGCCACCACAGAAGATTGGAGTATGCAGACAAGAGCAACATGCTCGTAGCCAGGAACTGGCTCAACATCGGATTCATGCTCTTCGCCATCGTAGGCGTCATCCTCTGGACACAGATGGACGACCGCACGATTGCCAATGTACTGCTGATCATCGGCGTAGTCTTGAAAATTGCCGAGGTTTGCATCCGACTATTCAAAAAATAAGAAATGAAGAAAATATTATTCTCTACAATCCTAGCTTGTGCTGCAACCCTACCAGTTGCGGCACAACGTGATTTTACAGATTTCAACAATAACGAGGACTCGCAGTTCCGCCCACAGACCGGCAACCGCGTAAACACCGACTCGCTGGGCACCGACAAGGAGATTCCGAAGGGAATCAGGGTATGGACTGTGGATGAGAGATTTGGAGATACCCGGGCTGCTGTGGTCGACACCATGCAGGCAATGTACCAGAATACCACCTTCACGGAAGGACTGCGCGGAGAGTACAACACCCTGGGCAACATGGGGACCGCCCGCATCAACCGCATCTTCATCGACCGACGCAATACGCAGGGCAACTTCATCTTCACCGAGCCATACGACAACATCGTTACCCCGGTGAGTGACTTCCACTTCACCAACACCTACTCGCCTATCACCAACATCACGCTGAATAGCTGCGGTGACAGAACCAACGGTGAGGATGACTTCAAGGCAATCTTTGCGGTGAATGCCAACAAGCAGCTGGGTGGCGGATTCCGATTCGACTACAAATACGGTCGCGGCTACTATGATGCACAGAGCACGGCGCACTTCAAATATACGATGTGGACTTCTTATCTGGGCGACCGCTATCAGGCGCACTTCCTTTTCAGCACCAACCACCAGAAGGTGACGGAGAACGGAGGTATTACAAATGATGACTACATCAAGCATCCGGAGCTTTTCACCGAGAGTTTCGCCACCAACGAAATACCGACCGTGCTGCAGCAGAACTGGAACCGCAACGACAACCAACACATCTTCTTCACCCACCGCTACAATGTGGGCTTCAGCCGCAAGGTGAAGATGACCGAGGAAGAAATCAAGGCCAAGAAATTCGCCATGGAGTCAGCAAAGGACAATGCAGCCGAGGAAGCCAAGGAGGAGGCAAGAAAGAAAGCAAGGGAACAAGGCAGGGAGTTTGACGAAAAGGCTTTCGACAAAAACCAGAAGAAGCAGTTCTCAGGTCGCCCTACAGATGCAAAGATTGCCGGCGATGAACCTGCCAAGAACAACAAGGCAATAGTTGCAAACAAGGCAGCCCAGGACTTCAAGAGCGACAGCACTCGAATTGCAGTAAACAGCAAGGCTATGGCAGACAGCCTGCTCACCATAGAGAAGAAGAAAGCGCAGGACTCACTCTTCTACAAGACAGAATATGTTCCGGTAACCAGCTTCATCCACACCGTGCAGTTTGATAACTACAAGCGTATCTACCAGGCTTACCAGACTCCACAGGACTACTATCTCAAGGAGTACTACAATGCCGGCAAGTTTACAGGCGATTCCATCTACGACCAGACCAAGCACTGGCGCATCAAGAACACCGTGGCAATGGGAACGCTCGAGGGATTCAGCAAGTGGGCAAAGGCTGGTCTGAAAGCTTTCGCCAGCTATGACCTCCGCCACTACGAACTGCCGAATACCGAAGGCGGATTTGAGAAGTTCAATGAGCATGCTCTGAGCGTAGGCGGTCAGCTGAGTAAGACTCAGGGCAAGACCCTTCACTATAATGTCGTGGGCGAGGTAGGACTCACCGGAGTGGATGCCGGCACCTTTGCAATCGACGGAAGCGCAGACATCAACCTGCCATTCCTGGGTGACACAGTACAGGTAAGAGGCGATGCTTTCATCCATCACGAAACGCCATCGTTCTACTATCGCAAGTATCATGCCCGACATCTCTGGTGGGATGATGATCTGAGCAAGATTATCCATACCCGCATCATGGGAACTCTGAGATTCGGCAAGACCAACACCACGCTGCGTGTGGCTGTGGATGAAATCAAGAACTATACTTATTTCTCACAGCAATATACGATTACAGAAAATGGTCTGCGCACAGGCGTAATGGTGACCCCTATGCAGAGCGGCGATGCCATCAATCTGATTACAACGCAGCTGCAGCAGGACTTCAAGTTCGGTATTTTCAACTGGCAGAACATGATTACCTACCAGCATACCAGCAGCAAGAGTGCCCTGCCAGTGCCAGACCTCAACGTATATACCAACCTCTTCATCAAATTCAAGGTGGTAAAGGTACTGAATATCGAGTTGGGTGCTGACGCCAGATACTTCACCAGCTACGAGGCTCCAGATTATTCTCCTTACATCGGTCAATATACCGTGCAGGGCAACGGCGAGAAGAACGTGAAGGTGGGCAACTACCCTATCGTCAATGCCTACGCCAATGTTCACATCAAGCACACCCGCTTCTTCGTGATGATGAGCCATCTGAATGCAGGACAAGGCGACAAGAACTACTTCTTCACCCCTCACTATCCGATGAACCAGCGAGTTTTCAGAATGGGTGTAAGCTGGAACTTCTTCAACTAGGAAGCGAATCTTTTCCACAAGAGATTCTTCTGAAATAAAATAGAAGCGAATCTTTTCTTAATGAATAACAACAAGGAGCGAGGTTCCCCAAAAACCTCGCTCCTTATAATTTAAAAGCAACAATATGATGATAAAGACAAATTCTATCAAGGCGTGGTTTCTCGCCGCCCGCCCCGTCACCCTTTCGGCAGCGGCAGTACCGGTGATGCTGGGAGTAGCCCTAGCATACAAGGATTCAAGTGCCAACTGCCAATGGGTTCCTGCCCTGCTCTGTCTGCTCTTTGCTTGGATAATGCAGATAGACTCAAACCTGGTAAACGACTTCTTCGACTTCAAGCATGGCAACGACGACGAAACCCGATTGGGGCCAAAGAGAGCCTGCGCCGAAGGCTGGATTACGATGAAAGCCATGAAATGGGGCATCATCTTCACCACCCTTCTGGGATGCGCCATCGGTTTGCCCCTCGCCTTCTACGGAGGAAAGGAGATGATCATCGTGGGTATCTGCTGCGTACTCTTCTGCTTCCTCTATACCACCAAGTTGAGTTACCTGGGATTGGGCGACCTGCTGGTACTTCTCTTTTTCGGCATCGTGCCAGTCTGCTGCACCTATTATCTGGTAATGCCTGAAGGAATGCAGACTGTACCAACGGAAGCCATACTTACCTCCATCGCCTGCGGACTGGTAGTAGATACGCTGCTCATTCTGAACAACTATCGCGACTACGACAACGACATCAAGGCGGGCAAGAAGACACTGATCGTTCACATCGGCAAGAAAAACGGCGAGCGTCTCTACTGCGCACTGGGCAACATCGGTATCCTCATCATGATTGGAATCAACATCTATGGTGCACTTACCTACGATGCAGATACTAAGTTTTTGCCTTTCGCCGCCACATATCTCGTGGTACACAACCGAACATTCGCCAAGATGAGGAAGATAGGAGAAGGCAGAATGCTGAACAAGGTACTGGGCTACACGGCTCTCAACATCTTTACCTTTGGTATGATCTCTACCTTCATCATCCTTGGAATGATGTGGTAATCCCAAAGATACCCGCCCCCTCTGGAATGGCATGAGAAGATTCTAGAATGAGAAGATAACATTCAGGAATAATAATTATATAATGTACGCGCGTACATTATATATATAAAAGAAGAAAAAGTATGAAGCAACAAGTAAATCTCGAAATCATGCAGTTTGTGGAAACACAGATTCTGCCCAAATATACAGAATTTGGCGAGAGCCACGGATTGCGCCACGTGACCCGTGTTATCAGAAACGCCCTGAAACTCGTACCTGTAACAGGTGCCGACATCGACATGGTTTATATCGTTGCCGCCTACCACGACCTGGGAATGAGCGGTCCGCGCGCCATCCACCACCTCACCAGTGGCAAAATCCTCCAGGCTGATGCTAGACTGAAGCGCTGGTTCACTCCCGAGCAGATTAAAATCATGAAAGAAGCCGTGGAGGATCACCGCGCCTCCTCCAGTCGCCAGCCCCGAAGCATCTATGGCAAGATTGTTGCCGAAGCCGACCGCGACATCGATGTTCACGAAATCTTTCTTCGTGCCATCGAATACGGAGAGGAGAACTATCCCGGAAAAGGAAAGGAAGAGCAATGGCAGCGGTTCGCCGACCACATGGACGAGAAATATTCCCGCAACGGCTACATCAAGCTCTGGATTCCTAACTCACCCAATGAGAAGGCTCTGAAAGAGCTGCGGAATATCATTGAAGACAAGACAGAACTCAGGAAATATTTCGAAGAAATATACGAAGAGCTCAGGAAAAAGAAGTCTTGATCCTTGAGAGAAACAAGGAAAAGGGAGTTCTGACTTTTGATAAAGAAGATTTTTCGAAAAAATCAGCAGAAAGATTTGGTAGTTTCAAAAGATTGCATTATCTTTGCAGTATAGAAAACCCAAAGACTTCTATCAATAGATGATAGCCTATGCTATGTCTATTCGACAAAGATATAAGGGTCGTGTCGGTTCGATCGGGATACTCATCAAATTACACTTATGAAACCGAGAAGACTTCTCTTGCCTATGGCGGGCCACATAAACTGACATGTCAACTAAGCTGCAAAGCCGGTGGATTACAAAAGCGGAGAGCTCTCAAATGTTTATGACATTCGGAGTTTCATCACATCATCGAGCGACCCTTTCCTACAGGAGGCAGATTTCCAATAATTGGTAAATCTGCCTCCTTTTTTGTTGACAAAGTCAGCTTACCCCCTATAATTCCTCCCAAAAACAAGAAAAATCAAGAAAATATGCATATTTCTTGAAAAAAGTTGCAGAAAAATTTGGTGGAACAAAAAAAATGTAGTATCTTTGCACCCGCATTTGAGAACGATGCTTGTTGATTTGGCAACAATATCCGATTGGAAGGTTGGGTGAGTGGCTGAAACCACCAGTTTGCTAAACTGACGTGCGGGATTACCGTACCGGGGGTTCGAATCCCCCACCTTCCGCAAGCGGAGTTCAAGATTGCATCGTTGGTCGATTCATCTAATGGTTAGGATACAAGATTCTCAATCTTGGCATAGGG
>ENA-OVAL01000283-OVAL01000283.1-human-gut-metagenome-genome-assembly--contig:-NODE-283-length-12574-cov-20.355460_pt1 | contig 12574 bp, 7 predicted proteins | sample MGYA00242095_ERZ508980 | MGnify/ENA primary metagenome ERZ508980 (study PRJEB26280, sample SAMEA2531411) | human gut metagenome | biome: human gut; feature: human-associated habitat; material: faeces... | reverse complement strand
GTGCGCGCGTATCCTTATATATGCACAAGTACGATGATGCCATCAAGTATGCATCCAAGGTAATCGGCAGCAAGTTCTATACCCTGGAGAAGGCTTCTTCCAACACCTATTCCAGCCAGGTGAAGGATTACAAGTACATCTGGGCCTACGGAGATTCACGCGAGGCTATCTGGAAGGTAGGCTTCACGGTGAACAGCTATGGTGGTGCCCTGGGTACCATCTTCGATAACTACAACTACGTAAGTTATCGTCCGGACTACGTGCCTGAGACCTGGGTCATCAATTCATTCGACAGCAACGACCTCCGTGCCGCAGCCATCTTCACTACTCGTGTAACAGGTTATGAGCACGGCTTGCAGTGGCCTCTGTTGAGCAAGTATTTCGGTGATGCCACCTTCTTGAACAACAATATCCTTCACGTTCACCAGCCAATGGTGTTCCGCCTTGCCGAGCAGTATCTGATCCGTGCTGAGGCTTATGCGATGAAGAAGGACTACACCAAGGCAGGTAAGGATATCTCAACCCTGCGCACCGCCCGCTACTCTTCTTATGGTGGTAACACCTCTTTGAGCGAGAGCAACGCCTTGAGCGTTATCGAGTCGGAGCGTGTGAAGGAACTCTATATGGAAGGCTTCCGCCTGAATGACCTCAAGCGCTGGCACAAGGGGTTCGCCCGCAAGGTGAGCGACCAGCCTGCTGCCAACTTCGTACAGAGCAGCCTGAAGGTAGAAAAGGACGACCCACTCTTCGTATGGCCTATCCCACAGCATGAGCTGGAGGCACCGGGTTCGGAGATTGAGCCTAATGAAAGTAACAAATAAAATAAGGAGACGATCATGAAGAAAATAATGATGGGATGTTTGGCAGCCGTAGCTGCACTCATCGCTCTTGCGAGCTGTTCGCAGGATTATACCACCTATTCGGGTCCAAGTCATATCATGTTCTCTGATACGCTCTATCAGTATGCCGTACAGGAAACCAACGAGGTTTTCAATGTTCCTGTTTCGGCTACCGAGAAGGTTGATTACGACCGCACCTTCGGCGTGGAGGTTGTAGATAAGCAGAGCAATGCCATCGAGGGACAGCACTATCGCATCCTCAACAACACCGTTACAATCAAGGCGGGCGAGATGGTAGGAAACGTGCAGGTTCAGGGTATCTATGATAACATCGGCAAGACCGACTCTCTGGGTTTCACCCTGAAGCTGGTGATTCCTGAGAAGTATAACTGGACAGAGCTTTACAAAGACTACACCCATGTGGTGATGCAGAAGTCTTGTCCTTTCGATATCCACAACTTCTCTGGTTGGTGCATGGTAACCTCTACCTTCTACAACCAGTATCTGAACAACGTAACCAACCGTCTGATCAAGACCGAGGTAGTGGAAGGCGAGGAGAATACCGTTCTGCTGAAGGATGTTTACTACAAGGGCTACAACCTGAAGTTGAAGTTCAATACCAATAACATCCTGGAGCCAAAGGTAGAGATGGACGACCAGATAGCTGGTGAGACCGGCGAGGCGTTCGGTACCATCTATGGAGATGGCAAGTTGCGTATCAGCCAGCCATCTTTCTACACCTCTTATTATAATACCTGCCAGAACTATGTATTGCAGTATGTCACCATGAGTGTTGACAACAAGGATGGTTCATCCTTCGGCACCGTGGGCACCTTCATCACCATGTATGAATGGATCAGCGATGCAGAGGCAGAGAAATTAAAAGAACAAGGATATTAAAAACAGAATAAAGTAAAATGAAAACATTGATTTCAAAATATTGGCTCGTACTCATGGCGCTGGTTTCAGTGACCCTGTTCACTGCTTGTTCCAGCGATGACGACGATGCCGTAAACCCTGTGTTCCCACAGGTACAGACTATCGCAGGTGCAGCTGGCGACGAGTTGGACTTCACCTTCGATGCCAACGAGAACTGGAGCCTCGCTTCTTCTGCCATCTGGTGTAAGCTGGCGCAGGGCGAGAATGCTGATGCCTTCGTGCTCAATGGTACAGCAGGCAAGCAAACCCTCAAGGTAAAGATTACGGCAGATGATGCCAGCAAGGATATGAGCGTGGCTCAGCTCTTCCTGACCATGGGCGGTCAGAAGGTTGCCATCGCTGAGGTAAAACGTTCGGCTGCCGGCTATGAGCTCAAGGTTTACGATGAGTTGGGCAACGATATCACCGAGACAGGTATTACCGTTGGTTACAAGGATATCGCAGGTCAGCCTATCTACAACAAGTTCTCTGTCAAGGCAAACTATCGTTTTGCTGTTACCAACACTCCTGCCTGGGTAGAGTTGGAAGGCGGCTTCCTGGTAGGTACACCTAACAAGCCAGCCGTAGGCGGTGCAGCCTTCAAGGAGAACCAGGGCATGAGCGCCAAGTATGCCATTGCCAAGGATGCCAACTACACCGTTACCTTCTCTTCTGAGGATGGCAAGGCTGCCGTTACCGTACCGGTTATCTATAATGGTATGACCACCAACACCATGGATGTTACATATCCTACCGCTTCACAGTGGGCAGTATGGAATGTATCTCTGGATGGCAAGGTATTCACCCAGAACGGTTCAAGTCTGAATGGCGAGACCACCAATGCGTTTACTTTCCACAACTTCGTTCCTTTCACCCTCAAGACCTTTGGTGATGCTTATCAGCTGGTAGTCTTCGAGAACAAGGAGAATGGTTTGATCGAGGATGCTTCCGGCGCTGTTAAGTTGCTGGGCGAGAAGGGTGATGTGAAGCTCACAGTGGCTCCATTGGGCAGCGGAAGCCGTGAGTTCCTGGTCTATGCATTGCCACAGAGCGTATTCGAGAGTCTGGAGAATGGACTCGACGGAATGCTGGAGGATGACTTCATGACCGTGAAGAGCGATTACGACCGTTACTTCCTGATGGACATCGTACAGAAGGAGGACAAGAAGGGTGAGTCTGCAGTTACTGCTCCTATCGTAACCAGCATGGGTATGGAGGCAGATTGCGCCTTGACAAGCAATGCCGACTATAAGATGTATGCCGAGGGCTTCTTCAGCTATACAGGCAACGAGGTATTCGAGTCAACTGTTTATGGAGGCTATGTAGCCATCTATCCACAGATTGACGGATGGAATCCTGGTGATGGTGCCTCTGTCGTGATTTATGATGGTACAGGCGAAAAGATGGGTGACTATGAGGTAGGACAGGATGAGAAGGGCATCTATGTAGGAATGAATGTAGATGGACTCAAGTTCCCTATCTTCGCAGGATTCAATGATGCCCAGGGCGCTTGCAAGCGCGTAGTCTTTATCAATAATATGGGATTTAGAAGCAAGAGAAAGTAATGAAGAAATTCAAAAGATATAGCAAGGCATTCCTGTTGCTCCTGGTTGCAATGATGACCCTGGTAGTGACAAGCTGCTCCGACGATAACACCGAGGGCTGGGACGGCACATACGGTTATGTGCAGTTCATGCTCTCCAAGAAGGTTTCGTCGAGAGCCACCCGTGCTGCTGCCATCGATAAGCTTGAGAAGCTCGGCGATGCCAAGAAGATCAAGGTGGTGATGGAGCATGACGGTACAACCGTATCGCAGACATTGTCGCTCAATGCCTACAATGCTGAGAATGCGGAGTATGGACTGAGAAGTGATAAGCTGCAGCTGGCATCAGGTTCTTACACCATCATCGGTTTCTATCTCTATGATGCCGTAGATGAGGAACTGCTTGCCTCTTCTGCAGGCGAGACCTTCACCGTTGTGGGAGGCGGCTTGACCAAGCAGGACCTGATGGTGGAGACCGTAGAGCGTGGCAAGGTGCAGTTCGACCTCATCAAGCAGTGGGAGAAGACCCGTGCCGGAAAACAGGAGTATCTCTTCTCCAGCATCCGCATGATTGATGTGAGCGTAACCAACCTCTTCACCCGTGAAACCTTCACCTTCGCCAACCTGAAGGTGAAATACAAGGAGGGAAGCAAGGAGAATCAGAATCCGGACAACGAAGACGATAAGTATATGGATGTGGCTACTGCCCATTGCGATTCTACCGTATGGCTCCCGGCAGGTACCTATCAGGTTACCTCTTATACTACATACGGCAAGACCGGTGCGGTGAAGACTACCTACGAGACTCAGCCGGTAAAGGGTGAGGCTTTCGTGGTAACCGACAACAAGCTTACCGACAATGCACAGGTGCCTATCCTCCTCTCAGAGACCAAGGAATACATCAAGGACTACAAGGCATTGAAGGCTATCTGGGAATCTCTGCAGGGCAAGGACTGGAGTTTCTATGGTGATGCTACCTTCCACGGTGCCAACTGGAACTTCAACAAGGAACTCGATATGTGGGGTGAGCAGCCTGGCGTTACGCTTAACAGCAATGGCCGCATCATCGGTCTGGTCATCGCTGGCTTCGGTGCCAAGGGTATCGTGCCTGATGCCATCGGTCAGCTGACTGAACTCCAGGTGTTGAACTTCGGTTCGCACGACGAGAAGATTGGTGCCAACCTCTTCTCAGACTACGATGCCAGCAAGTTGAGTGCCGCTCATAAGATGGCAATGCGTCATGATTATGAGAACAAGTTCCTGAAGTATGACCCACGTGCCCATATGTCGGAGATGATCGTGGAGAGTTTCAACTCTGATAGCAAGAATGCCAAGAACTTCATCAAGAAGGATTCCAGAATCCAGCTGAAGGATGCTCAGATTGGTTTGACTACCAATAAGATTACAGGTATTTCGAAGGCAATCTATCGTCTGACCAAGATGCAGCAGTTCTATATTGGTAACTCACCAATCACTGCGGATGAGGTTTGTGCCAAGTTCTATGATGATGAGAATTCAGAGTACCATCGCTTTGCCGAGGAATATACCGAGGAGGCATGGGACAAGATGACCACTCTCACCGACCTGGAGCTTTACAACTGTCCTAAGCTGACCCGCCTGCCGGATGTGTACTACAATCTGCCGAATATCCAGGCGTTCAATCTGGCACGTAACAAGGGTATCAAGGCAGCTCAGCTGCGTGACGACTGGGAGCAGATGGCAACCAGCAAGATAGGTAAGACCCTGCAGATTCTCTACCTGAGCTACAACAACCTGGAAGAGTTCCCTGCCACATGGGCACTCCGCAACATGGTGAAGCTGGGCTTGCTCGACCTTGCCAACAACAATATCAAGAAGGTGCATCCATTCACCAAGGAGGTGGTGCTTTCATCACTCTATCTTAACAATAACCAGATTGAGGAGATTCCTGCCAACCTGTGCGGTTTCTCAGAGAATACCGAGAGTCTGAACTTCTCTTATAACAAGTTGAAGAAGATCCCGAACATCTTTGATGCAAGCTCTGTACACGTGATGGGTTCTGTAGATTTCTCCAACAATGAGATTTCGGGTGTGGATGACGCAGGCGGTTACAAGGGTATCAATGCCTCAACCGTATCGCTTGCCAACAACAAGTTCAGCAAGTTCCCTTCAGAGCTGATTGCTGCCGGTTCGCCAATCATCACCCTCGATCTGAGCGGCAACCAGATGACCAGCATCCCTAAGGGTTCCATCAAGGGTAAGTATGCTTATCTCTTGCAGGTGATGGACTTCCGCTTCAACAAGTTGACAGCTCTCTCTAACGACTTCTTGAGTGATAACATGCCATACATCACCAACATCGACCTGAGCTACAACTGCTTCAGCGAGGTTCCTACCCAGCCATTGAACAGTGCCAACCTGCGTGCGTTCGGTATCAACCATCAGCGTGATGCACAGGGCAACCGTCCTCTCCGCACATGGCCAACAGGCATCACCAAGTGCCCAAGCCTGATTCAGTTCCAGATTGGTTCCAACGATATCCGTAAGGTGGATGAGACATTGACCTCTCACATGTATATCCTGAACATCTCAGACAACCCTAACATCTCTATCGATGTAACCAGTGTCTGCGCATACATCAAGGCAGGTTTGTACAAGTTGTTCTATGACAAGACCCAGGACATCCGTGGCTGCGATGCATTGGATCTCGAAAATTAAACTATAAGGAAGTAAGATAATATGAAATATATTAAGAAACTTACATGGCTCCTCGTTCTCGGTGCCGGTCTGATGACCGCATCCTGCAGCGACAATGATGATGTGGAAATCCCTGGTGGACTCGCCATCGACAAGGAGCAGATAGAAATAGGAGCTGAGGGCGGAAGCGAACAGCTCGCCATTGCTGCCTCTCAGAACTGGGTGGGCAGCGTGGTTGAGCCTTGGCTGATGCTGACTCCTGCCAACGGTGTGGGTTCTACCACTGCTACGGTAATCGTAGATTCTACCTTGACCAATGGCCGTCGTACCACCGACATCGCCTTCATCGGCGATAACGGTCAGCGCCGTACCATCTCGGTCGTACAGTTTGGTTATGGCAAGCAGATAGACATCAAGGACCCTGTTGTGGAAATCGGTAACTCCGGCTCATACGATGAGCGTGCTTTCGAAAGTCTGATTTCTGCCAATGTGGAATGCAAGATCGGAAGCATCGAGTATTCCTTCGAGGGCGATATGACGGATGCCGAGAAGGCGGAGAACGAAAGTGAGCGTGAAGGATGGCTCCTGAACGCCAAGAACGAGGATAAGCTGACCGGTACCAACCTGGGTATCGTGCTCGACCGCAAGGCGCGTCCTCGCAGCGTGAAGTTCAAGTTCCGCTGGAACATGAACATCGTTCCTGCTGTGCGCGTGGCTAAGGTTCATCTCGTTCCTGTGAATGCAGAAGATGAGCTTGTGGATGCTGACGGCAACAAGACGGATGATGTGATCCTTACCGTTCGCCAGGCTGCGGCTCCTAAGATTGAGGATACCCGTGCCGGTGACTCTCTCTCGGTCATCATGATCAACCAGAAGCTCAACAGTATGGCTACTTACGATACAAGCGACAACATGCGCAACTGGAGCAGCGTAACCCTCTGGGAGGCTACCGATGCCTTCGTGAAGCAGCACCCTGAGGCTGTGGGACGTGTGCGCAGCGTGAAGTTCAGCATGCTGAATCTCAAGCCGGGCGAGACGCTTCCTAAGGAGGTGAAGAACCTGAAGTACCTGGAGAGCTTCTCTGTGGCAAGTAATGACAACAACCAGATTCGCGAGATGCAACTCGGCGAGGACATCTGCGAGCTGGCTTATCTCAAGCATCTTACCGTACAGGCGTTCGGACTGGTTAAGTTGCCTGCGGGCTTTAAGAAGTTGGGTAAGTCACTGGAGAGTCTCAATCTAGTAAGTAACAACTTCAACAGATTGTCGGATATCACCAAGGTGGTGAATGCCCAGAACTTCCCTCACCTCACAGAGCTGATTCTCTATGCCCAGCGCCGTTCCGATGTCTGCATCAATATGAGCGGATTGAACAAGAATAGCGACGGCAACTATATCTACAATACTTATCCTATCGGTATGTATGGTAATATCAGCAGCGAATATTCAGAGCGCCAGGCATTCCTCTCGCTTCTTACCTGGGACAACCTGAGAGCCCTGGAGCTTTCTTACTGTTTCCTGGAGGGTGAACTTCCTACCGATGAGGAGATGGACGAGGCCTTGGAGGCTGCCGGAAAGCCTACACGCTATACGGCTGCCGACTTCTCTACCAACAAGGCAGAATGGCAGGATAAGCTGGTGGGTGATACCTGCAAGTGGTTGCTCTCTAAATGGAACAACCCTGTAACCTGCAAGCAGAAGGATGGCACCATCGTTTACAAGGATGTCTATCCGATGTCTGTGCCACGCGTGTTGCCTAAGTGTCGCTCTTTGGCACTCAACCTCAACTTCTTCACTGGTGCGGTGCCTAAGTGGATTCTGTTCCACCCTCGCATGGTGCTGTGGAGCCCTGCCACCATGGTATTCAACCAGACGGAGCGTGGTTTCAACACAGAAGGTAAGGCTGCCGGATTCTCCAACATGGCAGAGGATACCTATAGCGCAGAGTACTACTATGGCTCTAAGGATCCAGGTTCCAAGTGGGAAGTGAAAGGCGTAGCTTATCCATTGTACTACCGTGCCTACGTGGCTGCCGGAGATGAATCTGGCGAAGAGGCACTTGCCAAGTACAAGAGAAGTAGAAAAGTAAGTAGATAATTAATATAGAAGCAAACAATGAAGAAAAAGTTTTTCTATATAGCAATGGTCGCTTTGGCATTGACAGGCTGTTCTGACAGCCTGTCAACCATCGACTCTTCTGAGGGCAAGGCAGACATCACCATCCCTTCTGATGCAGAGGCTGGTGAGTTGCTCATCAAGTTTGCCCCAGAGATGAGCAGCATTCTCGACCAGGCGCAAATGAGCAAGACTCGTTCCGGAATGGCTACCCGTTCGGGTATTCCTTCTACCGACGAGGTGCTCGACATCCTGGGAAGCTACAGCTTCGAGCGTGTCTTCCCTGTTGATGCAAACACCGAGGCTAGAACCCGTGAGGCGGGACTCCACCTCTGGTACACCGTGAAGTTTGACAAGAGCACCGACCTGAAGGCTGCCGCTGAGCGCCTGAAGCAGTTGGGCGAAGTTACCAAGGTGCAGACCAATGGTCGCATCAAGCGTGCCTACAATACCGATAGCAAGCGCATCTATCTCAGCGACAAGGCGCTTCAGCAGAAGGCAACCCGTGCGGCTGCATCTGGTGAACCTGATGACCCAGGCTTCGCTTATCAGTGGCACTATCGCAATCTGGGTGCCGGCAACTATGGCTTCGAGAATCTCAACGATAATCAGGCTGGTGCTGAGGCTGGATGTGATGTGAATGCCGTTGAGGCTTGGAAAACCTGCGTAGGCGATCCTTCTATCATCGTGGCTGTGCTCGACGAGGGCGTGATGTACACTCACCCTGACTTGGCGCCTAACATGTGGTGCAATCCGGGAGAAACTTCCCAGGGTGCGAAGGCTGATGGCGACGGAAATGGTTATGAGGGCGACCTTCACGGATATAACTTCGTAGAGGAGAGCGGAAACATCACCTGGTCGGATGCCAATGATTCTGGTCATGGTACCCACGTAGCTGGAACCATCGCTGCTGCCAACAACAATGGTATCGGTGTGAGCGGTGTGGCTGGTGGTGACGGTACTCCAAACTCCGGTGTCAAGATCATGTCTTGCCAGATCTTCTCCGGTCAGAACAGTGTTACCTTGGCAGGAGAGGCGAGAGCCATCAAGTATGCAGCCGATAACGGTGCAGTCATCCTGCAGTGCAGCTGGGGTTACAACTCTTCTGAGAGTAGCGAGCTGAGTGGTTACACTCCTGGACCTGCTACCGAGAAGGAATGGGCTGAAACCTATCCGCTGGAGAAGGAAGCGCTGGATTACTTCATCAACAATGCTGGTTCGCCAAATGGCGTAATCGATGGCGGTATTGCTGTCTTTGCTGCCGGTAATGAGTATGCGGGCAATCCTGCATTCCCTGGTGCTTACTCCAAGTGTGTGAGCGTAGCGTCGCTGGCTGCCGATTATACTCCTGCCTGCTATACCGACTTCGGTTCGCTCGTAACCTTGAGTGCTCCGGGCGGTGACCTGGAATACTATGGTAAGATTGGTGAGACTGAGGATGAATATTGGGCTGAGACTGGCGAGCAGAAGGGTGCCGTGCTCTCTACTTTGGTAAAGAACGGCCAGCCTGCATACGGTTATATGGAGGGAACCTCTATGGCTTGTCCTCACGTATCGGGTGTGGCTGCCTTGGGTCTTTCCTATGCTGTCAAGCAGAACCGTCACTATCGTGCAGCCGACTTCATCTCCCTGATGAAGAAATCGGTGAAGGATCTGGATAGCCATTATCAGAATGGTGCTACCAAGACTTATTACATGAACCATACCACCGTGGGTGCTTCGCCTGAGACCATCGAGCTTTCCAAGTATATCGGCAAGATGGGTGCGGGTCTGATTGATGCGGCTCAGCTCTTGAACGGCATCCAGAACAAGGAACTCAGTTCGGAGATGAAGCTGCCTAATATGTATGTGGGTATCGAGAAGACTACTTCTCTCAACCTTGCTGCTTATTTCGCAGGTCAGACCGAGGGTTACTCCTGCTCGGTTGCCAATACCAGCGTGGCTTCTGCTACCGTAGATGGCAAGATGCTCACTGTGAAGGGTCTCGCTGCGGGTAGTACATCGCTCACCGTAACAGCAGCCAACGGTACTAGCCAGACTGTGACAGTAACCGTTCGTAAGAGCGCCGGTAACAACGGTTGGATGTAATCGGAGAGAGAGATTGATAAAAAGGATTACTATATAATAAGGTATAAAGGATATGAAGAAATTTGCTTTCATGATGTCGCTGTTTCAGGCTTCGGCTCAGACAGTGCTGATGGCTTTTCTTTTGGCTTTGCCAACAGTGGTGAATGCCCAGAAGGAATTGCTGAGGTTTGAACATCCGCTTATCGATGCTGGTACGATGACCGAGGACGATGCGCCTAGCACCTTTACCTTCGTGGGTAAGAATGTGAGCAAGAAGATACTGCACATCACACAGGTGAGAACCACCTGTGGATGTACCAGTTCTTATGTGAAAGGCGATGTGATGAAGCCTGGTGATACCTGTCAGGTACAGATTACTTTCACCCCGAATCGCTATCCGGGCACTATCAATACGGGGGCTTTCCTCTATCTGAAAGAGGTAGAGGGTCAGCCAGCCGTGAAGCTTGCCTTGACGGGTAGGGTATTGCCGGGAGCCGATATGTGGGCTCGCTATCCGCATAAGATGGGGGCTCTGCGACTGAAGCAGGCGAAGGCAAGCATCATGGAGGTGAAGCCGGGCACACAGCCATCGGCTCGCATCCTCTGCGGCAACAGTGGCGACAAGCCGCTCCGCATCACCAGTTTGCTTCTTCCTCCATACGCCCGGTTAACTACCGAGCCGGAGGTGATAGAACCGGGTGATGAGGCTGACCTCGTTATCACCATCCTTGCGGATAAGATTCCTGCAACGATGCCTGAAACCTTCACCTTTCCTGTTATTCTGGAGGGGCTGGATGCCCGCCCGTCCGACAGGACTATACAGGTGAGTGTATCCCGTATTAAATGATGACAGAGTCTGGGCATCATTGATGCCAGAACCTTATCATAAGTAATCCATTCATTCATAAACAAGAAAAGATAAAGACAATGAAATATTTAAAGAAACTCTTCACCCTCTTGGTGATTGCCTTGTTTGCCTGCGGCTTTGCAGCCTGCAGCAGCGATGATGAGGAACCGGAGGAGCCTGCACTGGAGGTAACTCCTGCCAATCTTCATGGCACATGGAAGTTGGTGGAGTGGAACAATGGTGAGCAGGTGCCTGAGGGTACTTACTGCTACATCGTGTTCAACCGCAAGGAGCAGACTTTCGAGATGTATCAGAAGTTTGACAGTATGTATGGCCGCCATATCACGGGTTCGTTTGCCATCAAGAACGATCCTTACCAGGGCTATATCATCAGCGGAAGCTATGATTACGGCATGGGCGACTGGAACCAGAGCTATCTCGTAACCCGCCTTCTGGCTTCGGGTTCGATGATCTGGACCGGCAAGGATGATGCCACCGATGTCTGCCGCTACGAGCGTTGCAGCGAGGTGCCAGCCGAGGTTATCAAAGAATCGAAAGATTTTTCAGAATAAAGCCCGCCAGGTGCTCTGGGGATTTGCAATCCCCGGCAATCAGAAAAGCATATTAAAAAGAGCGAATAATCAGCAAACCATGCTGATTATTCGCTCTTTTTTTGTATCTTTGCCCTCGAACTTTTCATCACTCTCAAATGTAGAGGATAGGTTCAAGGAATAAAGTATAAGGATTAAAGTTCAAACGATATGTTGCCAATATTAACGATTACAGGTTCCGACAGCACCGGCGGCTCTGGTGTACAGGCGGATATCAAGACGATATTCGAATTGGGAGGTTATGCCGTTTCGGCGATAACCAGCATCACCGTGCAGAATACCCTGGGTATCCAGGAGTTCTTCGATATTCCTGCCGAGATTGTTTCCGGACAGATAGAGGCAATTATGAACGATATGCAGCCCAACATCGTGAAGGTGGGAATGATACGCAAGGTAGAGACGCTGAATGTGCTCATCGATGCTTTGACCAAGTATCGTCCCGAACACATCATCTATGCACCTTCCATCTGGTCGAGCCAGGGCGATGCGCTGATGACCGAGGATGTGGTGAGCCAGATCAAATACCGTCTGCTGCCGCTCTGCTCGGTAGTTGTGGCAAGAAAGAAGGAGAGTGATATCATTCTTCAGAACTCCCGACTCCTGGAGCTTGCCGAAAAGCAGGGGCTCAGGATTTACCGGCTCGATAATGCCAATTCGCATGGTCTCATCAACCGCTTCTCTTCTGCCCTTGCCATCTATCTGAATCAGGGCAAGAAGATGGAGGAGGCGCTGGCGATGGCGCAGGATTTTATCAATATAGAACTGGCTAGGGAGAGTAATCTGCAGGGTAGGAGTTCTGAACTTTACAACCAGTTTATCTCGCAGGTGAATAACTTCTGCCGCACCTATAGCGATGTGCATTTCTATGCCGACCAGCTGAATGTGAGTGGCCGCTATCTGGCGCAGGTTACCCGCCGCATCTCCGGCAAGACGCCGAAGGCAATCATCGATGAATACA
>ENA-OVAL01000282-OVAL01000282.1-human-gut-metagenome-genome-assembly--contig:-NODE-282-length-12610-cov-5.128793_pt1 | contig 12610 bp, 18 predicted proteins | sample MGYA00242095_ERZ508980 | MGnify/ENA primary metagenome ERZ508980 (study PRJEB26280, sample SAMEA2531411) | human gut metagenome | biome: human gut; feature: human-associated habitat; material: faeces... | reverse complement strand
AATAAGATAGCTTCAGCTCTGTCTAAAAGACCTGCGCTAATAAAGTCATGACAGGTCATTCCTCACAGCCAGTCTATGAGAAATGCATACAACATGGGCGCGGCATCCGGGAACATCAGAACCGGCGGAGGAATTACCGTTAACATCAGCGGCGTGACCGTCAATAACGGCTCCGATATCCGAGAATTTGCCCGTAAAGTGGCGGAACAAATCCATTATGAGATGGAAAAGGAAGCCATTAATTCTACTGTGGGGGCGATCTGATGAGTAGTTTCTTAAGCTTTATGAGTACCGCATCCAGCATACTGGGGAGTGTTCTTGGAGCCCTGGGCGGTAATGGTGGAGACGGCTGTGTATTTACGTTGTCCGGCGGCGGCAGCAGTGTCGCCTTCCCGGTCAGCCCACCTGATTTCGAAGTGGTTAACCCGTACAATAACAGCACGGTCAACATCAACAATTTGGGCGAAATCAATATGATCGGCAAGCGCGGCCTGGCCACGATGAAATTTTCATCGTTCTTCCCTGCCCAGGATTACAATTTCCTGCAAACAGTGATGGCCGGCAGCCCGTATGAGCTGGTAGGCAAGGTCAAGCAGATGGCAGAAAGCGGGCAGCCGTGCCGCATCAGCATCACGGGGACAGATGTCAGCCTGCCAGTCACGATTGACGAATTTGTTTATAAAGAAAAAGATGGCAGCGGCGATGTATATTTCAGCCTGACTCTGAAAGAATACCGCTACATCATGCCCCAGGCTGATGTATTGAGTGATACGACGGGATTAAAGAGCCGTGTCGCAGAGACTGGCGCAAGCAAGGAAACCACCTGCCTGGGGACCATGCACGCGCTGGACAATGCGCAGAAGGCTTTCCAGAAGACCACCAGCATTGTCAATCAGGGCAAGCGTGCTATTGGCCTGTATAAGAGCATGGTGAAGTCTGGCGGCATTCCTGCCGGCACGGTACTCACGACAGTTGCTAATGCGGTCCGGACAGGCGGCAAGAGCCTGTATAAGTTCTAGGAGGGATAGAGAGATATGTTAAGCATTCGCTATAGTGACCCGCCTGAAACTGAGAAAGAGACAAAGGCCCGCAAGGATAGCAAGGGGCCTGAGCCGAAAAACGACTTTGACATCACGAACTATGTGCAGAAGCTTTCATGGTCCGGAGACAGTCAGCAGGCCGCCCGCAAGTTGGAATTTTCCGTCGCATACAACACGCCTGACAAGGATAAGACGTTTGTGCCGCTTGATTTGAAAATCGGCGGATTCATCTACTTGTTTTATCGGGAAAAGGATACGGACCCGGAGATTGAAATCTTCCAGGGGCGCATCTTCTACCGGAAGCGCGTGACGGATTCATATACATTCGATTTTTCCTGCTTTGATGACATGATATACATGGCCAAGAGCAACATCAGGGCAGTCATCACCGGTACGGTGGCGGCTGGCATTCAGCAGGTGTGCAAAGAGATCGGCATACCCGTTGGGACTCTTCCGGATGGGCTTGATGCATCCGTTGACTATATCGCGGATGATAAGAGTGGGACGGAAGTGCTACGGGCGCTTCTCGACATCCAGCAGACGGCTGATAAGGCTGCCAAGAAGGACACCTACTATTTGCCAGTGTGCATCAATGGCCAGGTCAATGTCATCAAGAAAGGCGAGCTGATTGACGGGTATGTAGCAACGGCGGACACCAACACATTCAGCACGGAGCATTCCGAAAGCATCGAGAATATGGTCAACCGTATTAAAGCAGTAGATGACAACGGGACCATTTGCCAGATGTTCACGATAAACGACGACGTGACGCACTACGGCATGATTCAGAAAATCTGCAAGATGCAGCCGCCTAAACCGGATGAAACGGTGGATAATGTTGCCGCTGCCAAAGCCCAGCTGGCACGGCTGAAAGATGAATCGAGTCTGAAAGGGCTTGGTAATGTCCAGTGCATCACCGGATACAGCATCAAAGTGCAGGAAGAACAGCTTACGGGTACGTTCTATATCAAAAGCGATACCCACAATTTCGAAAATAACGTCCATACGATGGATTTGACTCTTGAATATATTCCGGATCAGCCGGAACAGCCGGAGATTGAGCAGGTAGACTATGCAACACCGGTGTTCAGTAGCTCGAAAGACCGTATGAAGAACAAGGAGGGCATTTCCAATGGCTCTGCTGATGTCGATGCGGGAATATCTGCCGGCTGGGATGCTTGGGGCGGCCAGACGATGGACAACGGGCGTGAAGGCTGCGCTGAATTTGTTGGCAAGTGCGGCAGCTATTACAGCCCATTCCTGGCGCAGGAAGCCAGCAATGGCGTTGTCTATTGCCCTGCGATGGTGGCCGATGCGGATGCAGCCGGTCTGTTGTCGTATGATACCGGTGACCTACAGAAGGGCGACGTCATTGTCTATGGTGATGACGACCACGTTGTTATCTACGATGGCCAGGGCGGCTATTACGGCAATAGCTCATCCCACAATGTCACTGTCCATGGTAGCGACTACACGGAAATGGGGATGCCAATCACGAAAGTCATTAAAGCATCTAGGGGGTGACGATGAATGAAGAAAACAGATAACCCATATAAAGGCCTTGTGGACCTGAACCGAAAGCTGGCAGAGAGAGCTGCCTTGCAGCCGACTGCCGGCATCGGCGTCATCGTCAGCCCGCCTCCGGAGATTCGGATTCGGTACAATGGCTACGTCTTGGACAAGAAACATTTGTGGATTGATGACTACTGGATCCCCGGACACATGCGCCATATGGTCGGAGCAACAGCAAACCGTGCCGGTGGCTCTGGGGATGCTGCGTACGAGTCCCACAACCATCCGATTGACAACGATGAACGGCTGACAGATACGTGGAAAGTGGGCGACAAGGTCCTTCTGCTGCCTGTCACTGGGGATGATAACAAGACCACAAAGCAGTATATCGTGGGGATGAAACTAAGGAGGCTTGACGGCAATGAGTAATCCATTTGTGATAGGCCCATCTACATCAGAAACGGCAACCCAGAGTCTCCCTACGTTCACTGAATTTGCTTGGGACTTTGCAAAGGATGATTTCATTTACCAACGTGACGGGTCCCATGCAATTGTGACCGGGAAGGAAGCTATCAAGGTATGGGTGCTGCATGTACTCCGATGCGAACGGTATCGGTATCTTGCATATTTTGATGACTATGGCATCGAGCTTGAAAAGTTTATCGGTACAGGCCCCAATGATGGGCAGAGGAGTTCTGAGCTTTTCCGTTATGTAAAGGAAGGGCTCATGGTCAACCCATACATTACGGATGTTACGGCATTGCAGGTCACCCAGGAACACAAGAAAATTACAATGGTGATTCACCTGGAAACGGTTTATGGTGAGGTTGAAATGGGAATCGAGGTGTAAAGATGTTTGAAGCAGAAACAAGGTCCGTTATTCTGAAACGGCTGAAAAAATATTATGCAGAGTTCAAGGGGACGGACGTAAGCGCTGTGGAAGGCACGTTTTCCTTTGATACCTTGGCAGCCAATGCGAAAGAATTTGAAAAGGCCTACGCTGAAATGGATCTGATGATGGATGCCGCCTTCCCACAGACAAGCTGGGGCATTTATCTCGACCGGCTGGCAGATGAGCTGGCAGGGTTGTCCAGAAGAGCTGCAACACCGGCAGTGGTTACACTATCCATTACCGGCACCGCTGGCGTAACTGTTCCGGCTGGCTCATTATTCGCAACGGGCAGCGGCACGAACTTTGCCACCGATGAGGCAGTGAAGCTGGACGACAAGGGCACTGGCACTGTAAAGGCTACAGCGCAAAGTACCGGAGCGGGAGGCAATGTGGCAGCGGGTTCCATCACGGTTATACCAGTTAGTATCTACGGCGTCAGCAAAGTTACGAATGAGGCGGCTGCCTACAACGGGTACGAAGAAGAAACTGACGGGGCCTTGCTGGAACGGCTGCTGTTTGCCGTGAGGAAGCCAGCCACATCTGGCAATGTATACCATTACATTGAGTGGTCCACATCGGTCAGCGGTGTTGGCGCTGTCAAAGTGCTGCCGCTCTGGAATGGCAACGGGACCGTCAAAGTTATCGTTGTCGATGCCAATAAAGATACGCCTAGTGAAGAGCTGCTGCAAAAAGTGCGGGATACGATCACGGAGAACGCGCCAATCGGAGCGACTGTGACCGTCACGGCGCCTGTTTTGAAAACAGTCAATGTAGCTCTCAAGGTAACCGACGGGACTGGCAATGCGGATGCCATCAAAGCGGCTCTGACAAAATATTTCAAGGCCAGCGTGTTCGGCACAAACTACACTACGCAGAAGGCAACTGACACGGTGACCATCTCTTATGCCCAGATCGGCCGTATCATCCTGGATAACTCTGATACGACCGGTGTAAACGATTATGATAATCTGACGATTAATGACGGTACAGATAACATCATCTGTGCGGTGGATAATCTTCCTGTAGTTGGGACGGTGACGCTGACATGAGTGATCATAATTGGATGCGGCAAAGCATTGTAGATATTCTGCAATACCTGCCGGCGTTTCTGGCTCACAGCCAGCAGTTCCAGGCCGCGAATGATGCGGACAGCAAAGAACATGATACCATCCGGATTGATTTGCAGGATGTGCTAGACCAGTTCTACGTGAAGTCAGCTACCTGGGGCCTTGAGCGCTGGGAAGAACTGTGCGGCATCACTACGGACAAAACGCTCAGCGACAGTGTGCGTCGCAGCACGATAATCGCCAAGCTTCAAAATCCGGGCAGCGTGACGGAAGTATTCCTGACGAACCTGATTAACGGATACATTGCGGACAAGCAGGGATACATCATCAGCTATCCCCGTGAGTACCGGATTGAAGTGCTTTATCATGGTGGCCAGATTACGGACTATGAAAAGTTGCGTACTGCCATCAGAACATACATACCTGCTCACATCGGGTATAAGCTGGTGACCATCACCAAGGCAGACCTTGAATATCATGGAGCCGGAACTGTGCAGTGTTACCTGAAAAATCTTGTTGATATGTCTGTAAAGTACAGCATCAATGTTGATAATTCACCACGCTATATTGCTGGCGCAGTCGTTCATAATTACAAGCTCATTAAAATTTCGGGGGGGCAATAGACCATGGCTAAATTTGCAAATCTAACCTTTACATCTCAGGGCACGCAAATGCTTGTCCAGGCTCAAAATTCTCATACGTTAACTTTTACTTGCGGGAAACTCGGTTCCGGTGTTCTTGCAGATTCGGATGATATCTCCAAATTCACGGATTTGAAATCTCCGAAAATGACACTGCCGATTGTCAGCGTGGATGACAGCAACGAAGAAAAGCTAGTGCTTACGTTCGACACGTCCAACACGGAACTGGAAGAAGGATTTGTTTCCAGGGAAATCGGCATCTTTGCTAAACTCGATAACGGATCCGAAGCTCTGTATGCCTACTCCAATGCCGGCAACAACTATGATTACATTCCGAGCAAGGATACTCCATCCGACGAAAACCGTCTGGTCGTCAATCTGGTAGTCAGCTCTTCTGCCAATATCTCTGTGCAGATTGACAAATCTATCGTCTACACGCATAAGAGCGATGTGGAAGAGATGATTGCCACTCACAACGCTTCCGACACGGCTCATGAAACCCGGTTCAAGTTGTTTGAGAAGATTGCTGATTTTGGCAATGACATCATCAAGAAAATGGCCATCACTACGGCCATCACAGCCATTACAGCGCTTGAAACGAATTCGTGGTTTGGGCAGCTCCTCAAGATGGTACTGACGGCATCCGGAGTGAACTACAATATCGCACAGAATGGGTATGTCTGCCTTGGAAGCTTCTTTGGCGGCTTAATTATACAGTGGGGAACCCAAAAGACAATTAGCTCTAATCTATCGTTATCTGTATCATTACCAATTTCGGTCACAAAAATTCTCATTGGAGTAACATCTAACTGCGATAATATCAATGCCGTGTCATCAGCTTTTGGTGTGTGTATAGGCTCTAGCTTTCTTGTACATACATGGAATGGTGTCACCTCCTATGCAAATGATACGGTAGCGTATGTCGTTATTTGTATCTAAACAGTGGGGAACATTTGGAAATACAAAAAGTGGAGATTATATAACATTGCCGTTATCAAGCAATCCTATCCAAGTTGTCGCCAATGATATGGCCGAGGATGGCAATTCACTGTGCCTTAGTACTTTATCTTATGCCGAAGGGAAATTCAAAGTAACAGGGACCCGAGCCGATTCGCAGCAACCCGCACTTTGGGCACACTGGATTGCTGTATGTAAGTAGTTTTTTACTTGCCGACGGCTAACCATTGTGCGTCTTGGTATATAGTCGAATTGTCATCAACATCAAGAGTAAAACCGGCTAGCGAAGAATCTTCTTTTACTTTAGCATTCATATATAGGTCTCCTGAATGAGAAGTCACGATAACTCTGTATGATGTATATGAAACAGGGAATGGTACCCAGCCATGCAATGATCTTCCCCACTGTCTACTTACCAATGCTAATCCATTGCACATCTGCATTCTCGTTATATGCTCCATTTGGGCTGAAAGTTTTGAATCCTGTTTGAGTTAAGCTATTACTATAATCCTGCAGTTCTATGACTATGACAGCATTAGCTCCTCTATGTATACCAATTGATTTAAATTTTTGGGCACTAAAAGCTATCGGTAATATGCAAGAGGTTTGGCCATTATTTTGAAATCCCCACTGTTTACTTTCCGATTGAAATGTAATAAAACGGATATTTTGTCGCAGATAAAGTAGCAGAAAATGTTATTTCAATCTTCGACAAACCGGAAGGGTTAAAAGCAAAGTTAGTAATTTGGCCATTTGGGGCATTACCACCAACCACAGCAACTACATTGTAGCCGGCTGATGAATATGATATAGGCAATGGAGCATAAAAATGGGTTACTCCAGCGGTCCAGTCACCAGTCCAATAAAATCCCCACTGTTTATCCAGAAATCAACACCCACGCTACTATATTCTTCCCAGTACCTGCATACGAATGGCCGATTTCATAATCTGTAGTAATGTATATATTATTACTATCGCAATTGGTCCAATAGGGTGCCAAAACAATCTCCGGCACATCCGGAGATAACATGGAAACTACAGCTACACATGGCTTAGACACCGTCATTGGCAGTGGTACTGCGTGTGTATTGCCATCAATAGGCAATTCCACTCTTCCCCACTGTATACTGGTTGTTTTCGGAAGAGAGAACTATGGAGAATATTCACGGTCCCTGAAAAGATTTTCTTTTATTGCAATCCAGCATTTACGCTGGTTGTGGACATTTCTGGGAATCCGTAATTCTGGAATCACCGTATTTTCATCAGCTTTGCTGGAAACAGTAGTAACAACCACGAAATCACAAAATATATAGTGAAATCGTGGTTGCCATCTGCTTTACAGTATCGTATTAGTAACATTATTTTAATAGTTCAATGCATTTCCGGAGCTGCCTAATATTTTTGTGGGTATAGACGCGCTCGGTGACATCGCCGCCCGCGTGCCCTAAGATGCGCCGCTTGGCAGTTTCGTTGGCCCCGGCATTGTCAAGCAGGGTTGTGACAGTATGCCTGCAATCGTGTGTTGTATGGCCTGCAGCGTTGATGAGCTGCATGACTGAGCGCCAGATGATGCAATAGCGACTGTAGTCATATGGATTCCCGTTGGTGTCACTCAGAAGAGTGGTTCCGGGAGAATCCATCCTGGCAACTATCAATGGAAGAATTCTGGGATGGATGGGAATAATCCGGATGCCGGAAACGGTTTTGCTCTTGGTGATCCGGATGAAACGCTGCCGGATGTTGACGTCTGACTTATGGAGATGGAGCAGTTCTCCGACTCTCATACCCGTGTAGAGCAATATCAGCACAGTGTCAACGTTGGCCACATCAATGTTCTTCCATAAGCGGTTAATTTTTTGCCGGCTAAACGGCTTGTGCGGGCGGACCTGCTTATTCTTTCCGATGGATAAAAGAGGAGCATAATTCTTGTTGGCCAACTCGATTTTGCTGGCATACTGGGAGAGCAATGAAATGAGTGATCGCACCTTTTTAAGCGAGCTGTACGACATCCCGCTTTTTCTCATGCCATCTATGATTCTTTGATAGTCCATGTATTTCAGACTGGAAAATGGTTCCTGGTGCAGAGATGAGAGATGCTTAAATGAATTTTCATAGCTGCACAGTGTTGATTTTGATGGCGCGGTATCTGCCGTGTGCGATGGTAGCCACCGATGGTACAGTTCTTCTAATGTGATTTGATGCCCAGGGAGGGAGTGATGGTTATGAGTCTTGTTGTAGTCAGCTTGAAAGATTTCCGCGTCAATCTGGTTGGTAAAGTATTCAACAGGTCTTTGCTTACCATTCTCAGATATTACAAAAACAAACGGCCTCCTCCGGTTTCCGGACAGCCGTTTGATGCAGCCGTATCCATTTGGTTTACGCATAATAAAAACCTCCTTCATGGAGGCCATTTTACTATAGGAGGATTAATGAATGAACGGTACGAACGTTGATTACTACGTGGCTGGGTTCGATGCAGATGGCAAGCGCGTTGGTTCGCTGATCTGCGACTTTGACCCTGGCAAGGACAAGAATACAGGAAAGCTGGCTTCTTTAACGGAAAAGGCTAAAGATTTGTTCGAGGATGCAGCTGTCGTAGATGTCATTTCCGCAGCAGATTATAACCAGTACCTGACTGGCGAATATGTACGAGGTGCAGATGGTAAGCCGACCGCATACATTGCACCGGAGCCAACAGCCGAGGAGCAGAAAGCAAAAAAACAGGCAGAATTGCAGTCTACGTATGAATCTGACAAAGAAGAACTCATGAAGTATTATCTGGCTGCGGCTCTTGCCGGTGATGCGGATACTCAGAACGAACTCAGAACTGAACTGACAAATCTCGATGCACAGTTTGATTCGGATATGAAAGCATTGAACGAATAAAAGGAGGACCACAATCATGGCATTTAAACTCAAGAAGAGATGTGTACGTTGCTTGAAGGTTTTACGTGATGACGGTACCTGCCAGAATCCGAAGTGCTGCCTTTACCAGGAAGAATCGCCCAAGGATGCTGAACCGGGCAAGACCGCCGACAGCACAACTAAGGAGGCTAAATAGTGGATTGGTGGCAGATTCTTTTAGCAGGCGTGCCATCCTTATTTTCAGGCATCCTGTTGTATGAGTGGAAACAGCAGCGAAAACGCATTAAAGAGCAAGAAGACGAAAAGGAAGTACGAAATGGAGCTTTGGTCAAGGGAGTGCAGGCCCTGCTACGCGACCGTCTTATCACTGGAATGGAGACATGCCTTGAAAAAGGATATGCCCCGATTAATACGGTGGAAATCATGGGCTCCATGTATGCCGCATACTGTGACCTTGGAGGGAACGGTATTGTAAGCGGAATCTATAAGCGCTTTAGCAGCCTTCCGCACAATCTTCCGGATGACGTGTAAGGCGGTGGTTGAGTTGTTCCAGTTTGAAAAAATTGATATCGAAAATATTTTAGTCATTATTGCTCTTTCAGCGAGTTTGATAATGGCTATTTTTTATGGGCTCGATAATTTGGCCATGAGCATTGTGACCGGCCTTTTGGGATACATCGGCGGCACAATCAAGGGCTCCACATCGAAAGGAGGTGACAATAAATGAACGTATTTATTAATCCTGGCCATGCACCCAATGGCAATCCGGACCCGGGCGCGGTGAACGGCAATACTGGGCTGCGTGAGTGCGATGTAGCACTGGCAGTGGGTGACCTTGTTGCTCACTATCTCAAGGCTGCTGGTGTAGGTGTGACGAACGTCTTCCAGTGCGACAGCCTGGAAGAAATCTGTGATCAGGCGAATGCCAGTGGTGCAGATCTTTTCATCTCTATCCACTGCAATTCCGCAGAAGCAGCTGCCGCAACCGGTACAGAAACATGGGCGTGTGCAGGCAGCTCTGCCGGTCATGCTCTGGCAGCCTGCATCCAGAATCAGATTGTTGACGCATTGGGCACTGTAGACCGCGGCGTTAAAACGGCTACGCCCGGTGTCAATGGTCTCTATGTACTGACTAACACCGATGCTCCGGCGGTCCTCGTTGAGCTGGCCTTCATCTCCAACGATGAAGATGAGCAGCTGCTGGCGGAAAAGCAGGACGACTTTGCCCGGGCAATTGCCAGAGGTGTAACGGACTATGAATGCAGCATCCAGTAACCGTATGCTGCGAAAGTTGAAAAGGAGAAAATAATCATGAGTAAATGGACCGATGTAAGAGACAATATTGTTGATGCGCTGAATGTCGATGTCGTGACCGATGAACTGAAAGACCAGGTCACCAACACTCTGTTGGAACAAGTTATGCCAATCATTGAAAATGCCGTAGATGGCTTTTCTGAAAAGGTGAAGGCACAGGCCCCTCAGGAATCCGGCTGGTGCCGCGTCCGTGATGGCATCGTTCTGCCGCTGGTCATGGAAGGGCTGGTGTTTGTGGTAAAGACCGTGCTGACGAAAGCAACGGCGGAGAATGCAAAAGAAGAGACCGCCAAGGGTGTATAAAACCGAAGATTGATGATATAATAAAGGGCATAGCTGTGACTTGTGCTATGCCCTTATTTTTATGCGACTTCCCGCCGGATCCGGACTGTAAAAAAGTCCTGTGATACCAGTACGGTGAGGTTCGTATGTGGTATGGGTAAGTTCACCAGCAATGAAGACAGCGGATTCCGCTGTCTTTTTTCGTGCGCAAAAAAGGATTTTTCTTTTTCCTGCATTCCATAAAAAACATGTATGCTGAAAAGCAAGAAATAGGACAATTTCTATCTTATGTCCATGGATTGACCTTTCTATAAAGACTATAATAGATATAGAAAGATAATGCCATATAGTACTATTCCATTTTTTATAGAGAGGGGAGGTCAGACTTATGAAAGAGATTCCATCATTTTTCAAAAAGCCGGATCCGATTACGGATATTGCGGATACGAAGGAGTATGACATCGTCGTCATCGGCGCAGGTTCTCCGGGCGTTCCGTGTGCTTTGAAGGCAGCGGAGCTGGGCGCGAAGGTCGCCATTCTCCAGAAGGAAAAGGAAGCGGCTGCGTGCGGAAACTTCGGCGCAGGCATCCTGACGGACAAGAGCGATCCTGTCGACGTGGAAAAGTGCGTTTCCATGCTCGAAGCTGCTTCCGGCCACAGGGCCAAGAGGGAGCTTCTCGATATGTGGGCCAAGAAATCCGGCGAGGCCGTTCTCTGGACGATTGAAAAGGGCAAGGAAGCAGGCGCCCAGGTCGTCGATATGGGAACGAATGCCCATGCAGGACTCCTGAAGAGAACCGGCTGGCATATCGAATTCACGACCTGCGTCTTCGGGCCGAAACCATACGACACCGGCGCTGCCATGAAGGCCATGTGCAAACTGGCTGAGAAGAAGGGCGTCGACATTTTCTACGAAACCCCGGCTGTCATGCTCGATCAGGGCGCAAACGGCAGAGTGACAGGCGTCATCGGCGAGCATGAAGGAAAACACATCCTCTTCAAAGCCAGGAAAGGCGTCGTCGTTGCCACAGGCGACTATGCGAATGATAAGTCCATGATGGACTACTACCTCCCGGATATGACGAACTTCGCCCTGAAGAGAACAGGCAGAAGCGGCGACGGCCACAAGATGATCGTCTGGGCAGGCGGTCGCATGGAAAACGTCGGCCACACCAAGATGGCCCACGACATGGATTCCGGCCCGACCTCCCTTATGAGCGCCCCGTACCTACGCGTGAAACTGAACGGCAAACGCTTCTGCGATGAAACCGTCGGCATGGAACTCATGAACTGCTACCTCACCTTCGCCGAAGACAGCGGCCACTACTGCCAGATCTTCGACTCCCGCTACGTAGACCAAGCCAAGAAAATCGGCATGACCGTCGACGATCCCGAATCCCTCAAGAACTGGATGCCGGAAGAAGACTCCGAACACAAAGGCGTCATGAAAGACCTCATCGACACCTACAAAGCAGACACCCTCGAAGAACTCGCCAAAAAGCTCCGCATCAAAGACATCCCTGCTTTCCTTGAAACTGTCAAACACTACAACGAAATGGCCAAAGCAGGAAAAGATACAGAAATGGGCGTCCCGGCAGAAAAACTCTGCCCCGTCGAAGTCGGACCGTTCTACGGCGTACACCGCCACATCCGCTTCACCGTAGGCTGCTCCGGCGTCGTCATCAACGAAAAGATGCAGTGCCTGGATAAAGACGACAACCCGATCCCGGGCCTCTACGCCGCAGGCGAAATCACGGGCGGCATCCACGGCACGAACCGCGTCGGCGGCAACGCCGGTCTCGACTGCTTCGTCTTCGGCCAGATCGCCGGCGAAAACGCCGCGAAGGAAGTCGCCTGACGAGACCTCCGGGGCTCACGACTGAGAAGTGCCGGGCGCCGTCCTCTCTCCTCACGGCGCCCGGCATCGACCTCACGCATGCGGACTTCTCCACCGCATGCAGGCACGCCCGCCCGGCCGGACCCACGCTCCTCCGACGGCCCGGCAGGCAGACGTACAGAAAGGGGCCGGTTCTGTGAAG
>ENA-OVAL01000276-OVAL01000276.1-human-gut-metagenome-genome-assembly--contig:-NODE-276-length-12799-cov-14.529661_pt1 | contig 12799 bp, 5 predicted proteins | sample MGYA00242095_ERZ508980 | MGnify/ENA primary metagenome ERZ508980 (study PRJEB26280, sample SAMEA2531411) | human gut metagenome | biome: human gut; feature: human-associated habitat; material: faeces... | reverse complement strand
AGATGATGATGTGGATAAGTGCATCCACAACCTCACGAGCATCGGTGCCGATGCGATGAGAGCTACCGATGATATGGTGCTTGATATCATGACGCATAAATAAATTGGAATATAGTATATTCAAAAGGCTCGCAAGAAATCGAAACTTCTTGCGAGCCTTTATTATTTGCTAAACTATGAATCTGAACCTGTTAAACTCATCATAAAGTTCAATGTTCAAACCTCAAAGTTCAATGTCTTTATACGAGTGTTGCTACGATTTCCTCACGGGTTCCTGGCAACATATCGATAACTGGAATCTCTGGCATGGTGTAGCAACCTGGCTGCAGACGGAATGAAGCACGAGCCACGTTAACCAATACCTGAGCGGTGAGGGCTGGGTTGTTGATGCTCATGTTGAACTCGAAACGCTGGTTCTGGGTCTTGCCTGATACACCCTTGCGAACGAGGTTCACACCATGACCCATATCCTTTACATCATCTACTGATGCTACGGCAAATACGTGGGTCTCATCGTGAGCGAAGTATGGATCTGCCTTGATTTCGGCTGTTACATCCTCAAGCTTGGCACCTTCTTCCAACTCTACGTATACCATACGGCGGTGGATACCCTCACCCAATGGGATGGTTACAGAGAGCGCTTCCTTTACGCCCTTCTTGCCACGAACACAAACTGAGTGACCCATACTCATACCAGGACCGAAGTTGGTATATGTCAAGCCCTTAGGAGCAAGGCTTTCCATCAGAACGCGTACGATAGAATCAGAACCTGGATCCCAACCAGCAGAGATAACGCTTACCTTGCCAGCCTTCTTGCAGTTTTCCATCTGCTTGGTACGGTAGTCGAGGATGCTGGTGTGGATATCGAAACTGTCTACGGTGTTGATACCGAGGGCAACGATCTTCTCTGCATACTCAGGGCAAGAGCGGGTAGGGGTTGCGAGGATAGCAACATCTACATCCTTCAACTTGGTGATGTCATCTACTACTTCATAGTTTGCCAACTCAGCTGGTTTGTCCTTAGCACCCTGGCGACGTACAATACCTGCAATCTCAAAGTCAGGAGCTGCTTCGAGTGCCTCAACAGTAAACTTACCGATGTTGCCGTATCCTACTACGGCTGCTCTAAATTTTTTCATTGTCTTATTTCTTTTATTTTGTTGTTTTAATTTCTTTTATTTGTTGCGGTTTAGTCATCCAACGGATATGTTTTCCGCTTTTTATTCTATTTCCGGTTGCAAAAGTATAGCTTTTTCTTGAAATACGTGACGTTTTAATAGAATTTTAACTCATAAAAGTTGCAAAAAGTAGTAAAATCATAGTTTTTAGGTATGAATAAGCGGAGATTTGTAAGGTTTCTGCTGCAAGAGCCTTACAGTTTCGTTATTTTGTTGCGAAACATCATACACCCCCTTTCCGATACCTCCCGATGTGCTTTGAATTACGTCGGGACGTAGCTTTTGCTGCGTCCCGACGTCTCTGGCTCTGCGTCGGGACGTATGACATGCTACGTCGGGACGTAATTTCTGGCAAATCTTTGCACTTGTATAATTAGGTGAGAATGAAATATGCAGGTTAAATGTTGCCTTTCTTGAATTCATCTAATGTCATTTCTGCATTGAACCCCATAATTCCACTGTCATTCTTAACAATTTCTTTCAATGCTTTTACTGCTTTTGGAGTATTAACGTGCAATAGTGCATAAGCTGCCCATATTCTTACAGAAAGATTGTTATCTTCCAAAAGAGGTTCTAAAATTTCATATTTATGTTCTGAAGAAATGTACTTGATGGCATTTATTATATTTTTGTGGCTTTTGTTACCACGTTTGTTGTCACCATTTTGTGTACATTCCCCATGAATGATTGCATTTTCTTTAAAACAGATTAATGCTTCTTCTAAATTCTTGATTTTCATAACTATTGGTTTGCAATATCTAAAACTAAATTCCCTGTAAGGTAAGCTTCTGACGTATTTAATTCTATATTTTTATTTATTTCTTTAATGACTTTTCCGTCTAGCGGTAGCAGACCTTCGTATGAGAGACTTCCAATCTTTAAGTTATATCTGGATAGTATTTTTGTGATGTCTGAAACTATATGGCTTTCCTTCGCTTTTTTGTTAAAATATTCGCCATGTGGAATGTTTATGTTCCGGTATTCCTCCATAGAAGTATAGATGGAATTTTCATTCCACATTTCTGTTCTTATAAATATTTGTTGAAGCCTAGAGAGAGGAATATTTTCTTTATTTTGTTTTTCTATGACGGTGGACAAAAAATCCAAAGTCTCTTTATAACTAAGTTTCGAATATTTTTTATTAGTTTGATATTTTACAAAGATAGAGAAGTTTCCTTTTTCAGTGATTTGGATATCTATAACAGGGATAGCCTCATTATCTTGTATATAGGCATGATACTCCATACTTTTTATAAAAGGATAAGACGATTGTCCTAATTGTTCTTTAATCTCTATTGAGTTTTTAAGATTTCGTTTCAGCTTCGAATTGCACGAAATCATAAGTAATAACATCATAAAGAAGATAATTTTGTTATACATATCGAGTATTTTTTTAAATTTTAATGAAATATTTCTGTTCGTATTCACGAAATAGGTGTTTATGCAGACTTTCATATCTGCATAATTATTTGCCTGGCAGCTATAGTATGCTCCCAATATTATGCTATTTGGCTGCAAATATAAGTTTTTTTTGTAATCGACAAACTTTTTAAAAGAAAAAATTCGTAGACTTGAATTTGCGAGCATTTATCGATGTTAGAGTTACAGTGAATTCTTCACTCTTTATTTAAAGTAGTAAAATCATAGTTTTTTAGATATGAATAAGCAGAGATTTGTAAAGTATCCGTAGCAAGAACCTTACAGTTTCGCTATTTTGTTGCGAAACATCATTCATCCTCTTTCCAATACCTCCCGATGCGCTTTGCACTACGGGACGTAATTTTATGGAACTCTATTACAATAATCCCGCCCTTCGCACGTTATTAATATATTAATTTAATTAGGAGAAAAAGAAAATGATAGAATATATTCATGGCGATCTGACAGAGCTGACACCTGCGCTGGCTATTGTTGAGACTGCGGGAGTGGGCTACGGACTCAATATATCGCTCAATACATATACTGCCATTCAGGGCAAACAGGAAGTGAAACTCTATGTTCACGAAGTGCTGGTAGCTGGTGGAAGAGATGACTCTTTCACCCTTTTCGGCTTTGCTACCAAACAGGAACGTGAACTCTACCGCCTCCTCATCACCGTTTCAGGAGTAGGCGGAAATACAGCCCGTATGATTCTCTCTTCACTCTCGCCACGCGAACTCTGTGAAATCATTTCTACGGGTAACGACAAGGTGCTGAAAACCGTGAAGGGTATCGGACTGAAGACAGCACAGCGAATCATCATCGACCTGAAAGATAAAATCGTGAGCCTCGGCATCGCTGACGAACTGCCAGCCAGCGGAGGCAATGTGGTGATGGTGAACAATGACGTAAAGGATGAGGCGGTAAGCGCCCTCACCATGCTCGGCTTCTCGCCGGCACCATCTGCCAAGGTAGTAGTAGATATCCTCAAGGCACAGCCTGATCTCCCGGTAGAACAGGTTGTGAAACTGGCATTGAAGCAAATCAAATAAGTTAGGAGTTTTTTATCGATGAAACAGAAGCAAAGATTCATATCTTTTCTATTGGCTTGGCTGATGGTGGCAACCTTCGGCTATGCGATAGCTTTGCCTCAACTTCAGGACGATAAAAAGAAAACCTATACCAGCACAGCCCAGCCCGTGCAGCTTGATGAAGATACCATTCCCGATTCATTGCTGCATACCCGCTGGCAGATTCAGCGCACCCAACCTTACTCCCTGAGCGACCTCTATCAGAGTCCGCTCGACCTGAAACGTCCTGATAATCTGCAATATCAGGTAGTCTACAACGATACCCTCGACCGCTATATCATCGGCAACCGCATGGGCTCAACCTGGCTTTCGGCTCCTATCATGCTCACTCCGAAAGAGTATCTCGCATGGACCGAACAGCAGCAGCGCAACAGCTACTTCCGCAAGCAGAATGATGAAATCTTCCAGGCAAAAGGCAAGGAGAAGTTCGATTTCTCAGATATGCACTTCGACTTGGGACCTGCCGAGAAAATCTTCGGTCCTGGTGGCATCAGAGTGAAGACACAGGGTTCTGCCGAACTCAAGTTCGGTATCAACAAGAAAAACATCGACAATCCTTCGTTACCTATCCGCAACCGAAAGACGACGATGATGGATTTTGATGAGAAAATCAATCTCAACGTCAACGGAAAGGTGGGCGATAAGGTGAACATGAACCTGAATTACAACACCGATGCCACCTTCGATTTCGACGCACAGAACATGAAACTGAAGTACGACGGCAAGGAAGATGAAATCATCAAACTCGTTGAGGCGGGCAACGTCTCCTTCCCTTCCAACTCTTCGCTCATCAAAGGTGCCAGCAGTCTGTTTGGTGTTAGAACCGATATGCAGTTTGGTAAACTCAAGCTGCAGATGGTAGCTTCGCAGAAGAAAAGTGCATCGAAGAGCGTATCTACCAGGGGCGGTGTGCAGCTCACCCCTTTTGAGTTGAATGTAGCCGATTATGAGGAGAACCGCCACTTCTTCCTCTCCCAGTATTTCAGAAACCATTATGATGCCTGGATGCAGAAACTTCCTAATCTCACCACGGGCATCACCATCAACCGTGTGGAGGTGTGGGTTACCAACAAAACCGGCAATACCACCAATACCCGAAACATCGTAGCCCTGACCGACCTGGGCGAGAACCAGAAACTGAGCAACCCGATGTGGGCGGCGAGCGGACAGGTGCCTTCTAACCAGGCGAATACAGAGTATGCGGCGATGACAGGGCAGTATGCTGCTGCCCGTGACATCGACCAGGCTGCAACCACTCTCGATGGAGGCGGACTGGTTGGCGGAGCCGATTATGAGAAACTGGAGAGTGCCCGTCTGCTCAATTCTTCAGAGTATACGGTCAATACCGCCTTGGGTTATATCTCATTGAAAACCAGTCTGCAGACCGACCAGGTGCTTGCCGTAGCCTATGAGTATACATCGGGAGGCGTTACCTATCAGGTGGGCGAGTTTGCATCCGATCTCAGCGATACCAAGCAGGCACTTTTCGTGAAATCGCTCAAGAATACCAGCAACAATCCGCGACAGGGCAACTGGGGGTTGATGATGAAGAACGTTTATTATCTGGCTTCTACCGTAGAGAAGGAGAAGTTCCGCCTGGATGTAAAATACCAGAGCGATACCACCGGCGTATATCTCAGTTATATCCCTGAGCAGCAGGTGAAGGAGCAGCCTATCATCCGTGTGCTGGGCGCCGACCGTCTGGATAACAATAACAAGGCACACAGCAATGGATATTTCGATTATGTAGAAGGCTATACCATCTCTAATGGACGCGTGTTCATTCCGAAGGTAGAGCCTTTCGGCAGTTATATGCGTGATTATCTGGTCAAGCGGGGCGTGGCTGCCGACAAGGCAGAAAAGTATGCCTTTACCGAACTTTATGACAGTACGAAGACCGTAGCCAAGCAGATAGCCGAAAAGAACAAGTATCAGATTGTGGGACAGTTCAAGGGCTCTGCAGCCAATGTCATCTCGCTCGATGCCTACAATGTGCCACAGGGCTCGGTGGTCGTTACGGCAGGCGGTATCACCCTGAAAGAGGGCACCGACTATTCGGTAGATTACAGTGCCGGTGAGGTGACCATCCTGAACCAGAGCATCATCGATGCCGGTACGGCTGTCAACGTTTCTCTGGAGAGTAATACCGATTTCGGACAAACCCGAAAAACGATGTTCGGACTAAACTGGGAGTATGATTTTACCAAGAACTTCCAGTTGAGCGGTACTATCCAGCACCTCTCCGAACAGGCGCTTACTACCAAAGTATCCATGGGCTCTGAACCGCTGAAGAACACCCTTTGGGGCATCAATCTCAACTGGCGCAAGGAGAGTCAGTGGCTCACCAATGTGCTTGACAAGATACCATTCCTGCACCTCACCCAGCCATCGCAGATATCCTTTACAGGAGAATTTGCCCAGCTCATTGCCGGTGAGGCAGGTGGCACACAGGACAATGCATCTTATATCGATGACTTCGAGGGTACGAAGACCACCATCGATGTAACGACTCCTACCTCCTGGTTTATATCCAGTGTGCCTTCGCTCAATTTCAAGGACGATTACAGCGATAAGACCGCTCTGAGCAGCGGTTTCCACCGTTCGCGCCTAGCCTGGTATACCATCGATCCGCTGTTCACCCGCCGTGGAAGTTCGCTCACTCCGGGACATATCAAGGGCGACCTCAAGCAGTTGAGTAACCATTATGTCCGCGAGGTCTATACCAAGGAACTCTTCCCATTGCGCGACCAGAGCAGTTATCAGGGCGCTACCAATACCCTGAATGTACTCAATCTGGCTTACTATCCAAGCGAGCCGGGACCATACAACTTCAATGTAACAGATTTGCAGGCTGACGGAACCCTGCAGAATCCGCAGCGCAACTGGGGCGGAATGATGCGTAAGCTGGATACCAACGATTTCGAGCAGGCAAACATCGAATACATCGAGTTCTGGATGCTCGATCCGTTCATCTATTCCCGCGAAGAGGCTGATGCTGCCGATTACGGTGGCGATTTCTACATCAACCTGGGCGAGGTGAGCGAGGATATCCTGCGTGATGGCAAGAAATTCTATGAGAGTGGCATGCCGGTAGATGGCAGCAAGAGCTACACCTATACACAGTGGGGTAAGATTCCTACCCAGAGCACCGTGACCTATGCCTTTGCTACCACCAGTGGCAGCAGAGCCTTGCAGGATGTGGGTTTCAACGGACTGACTGATGCCGAGGAGCAGGAATTCTACAAGAGTGCTTATCTCGACCAGATTCAGGGCAAGGTGAACCAGGCGGTGTTCGACAGCATCTTTGCCGATCCGGCACGTGATGACTACCACTATTTCCGCGGTTCCGACTGGGATGAGATGCGTGCTCCTATCTTGCAGCGATATAAGTATATCAACAATCCTCAGGGCAACTCGCCTGACAGCGACAGCCGTTCTGAGAGCTATGATACTTCTTATAAGTCAACGCCGGATGTCGAGGATATCAACCAGGATTATACGCTCAACGAATATGAGAAATACTTCCAGTACCGTGTCAGCATCCGTCCGGAAGATCTCGTGGTGGGTAACAATCATATTGTAGATAAGCGTGAATACAGCCAGACCTGGCGTGATAATACCAAGTCTACCGTTACCTGGTATCAGTTCCGCATACCTATCGATGAGTTTGAGAGCCGTCAGGGCAACATCAACGATTTCTCCAGCATCCGCTTCATGCGTATGTTCCTCACCGGTTTCAAGAAACCTATCGTGCTGCGTTTCGGTACCTTCGACCTCGTGATGGGCAAGTGGCGTACTTATGACCAGCCGCTTAGTGCAGCCAGTGGCGGAACCCTCGACGCAAGCAGCGTGAGTCTGGAAGAGAACGGCGAGAAGACACCGGTCAACTATGTATTGCCTCCGGGTATCAAGCGCGAACAGGATCCTAGTCAGCCTCAGTTGGTTGAGGCGAACGAGCAGGCGTTGAGTCTGGTGGTCAAGAATATGAGCACAGGCGAGGCGAAGGCGGTTTACAAGAATTCTACCCTTGATCTGCGCCAGTACAAGCGCATCCAGATGTTTGCCCATGCCAATGCATTGGAGCAGAATACCACCCGTCTGCAGGATGGTGATCTCTCAGTCTTCATCCGTCTGGGTAGCGATTACAAGAACAATTACTACGAGTATGAAATCCCGCTGAAGCTCACCGAGCCACGCTCCAACTACAACCGCTATGTGCTTGCCGACTGTAAGGCGGTATGGCCTGAGGAGAATATGCTCGATGTGCCGCTGAGTGTCTTTACGGCATTGAAGAAAAACCGCAACAAGGCGAAGGCACAGGGTGTGGCTTCTTATCTCGCTCCTTATTCCATGATGGATGCAGAACATCCGCAGAACAAGATTACCATCGTGGGTAATCCGAGTTTGGGCGAAGTGAAGACCATGATGCTGGGTGTGAGAAACAATTCTGCCGACATCAAGAGCGGTGAGGTCTGGATAAACGAACTCCGACTCAAGGAACACAATAATTCGGGCGGTTGGGCTGCCAATGCCAACCTCAACGTACAACTCTCCGATTTGGGTAGCGTGAATGCCACCGGCAGATACATCAGCGAGGGATTCGGCGGTCTGGAAGATGGCGTGGCAAGTCGCACTACCGATAATTACGGTACCTACAGTGTGACCACATCGCTCGAAATGGGTAAGTTCTTCCCTGACAAGGCGAAGGTGAGCATACCTTTATATTATAGTGTTACCAAGGAGAAGACCACTCCTAAGTATAATCCGCTGGATACCGATATGGAGTTGAAGGATGCCCTCGATGCCGCCGGATCCAAGCATGAGCGCGATTCTATCGAGAATATCGCTGCCACCAAGATTACGCAGACCAACTTCTCTATCTCGAATGCCCGGGTGGGTATCGCTACCAAGCGCCATCCGATGCCATACGATCCTGCCAACTTCTCATTCACCTACAGTCATCAGCATCAGTATACTACGGGTGAAACGACGATGTATGAGCGCAAGGACAACTGGCGCGGAGCCTTGGATTATTCGTGGAGTCCGGTTTATAAGGCTTGGGAACCATTCAAAGGACTGAAGAACAAGAGTAAGTGGCTCGACATTCTGAAACGTTTCGGACTGAACTGGCTGCCGCAGAACATTGCCTTCAATACCGAGATGACGCGCGACTACTACGAGTTGCAGGAATGCGATATGGAAACCCTGATGAGTGGAGCTGCCGGAGTAGACTCCAAGTTGCCGCTCACCTTCAGTGAACAGTTCCTCTGGAACCGTGAGTTCTCCATCAACTGGGATCTGACCAAGAACCTGCACATGAACTTCCAGAGTGCTACCCATGCACAGATAGAGGAACCATATACACCGGTCAACAAGGATCTTTATGCCGACCAGTATCATGCCTGGAAGGATTCTGTATGGACCAGCATCCGCCACTGGGGTGCACCGCTCGACTACAGTCAGAATTTCCAGGCATCCTACAAGGTGCCTCTCAATCTGCTGCCTGTCTTCGACTGGGTGAACAGCGATGCCTCTTACAATGCCAACTATTCTTGGGAGCGCGGTACAGAGGATGAGGAGGGCAACTCGTATGGAAATACCATCAATACCCAGCGCGAACTGACATTGAATGGTAACTTTAACTTGGTGAAACTCTACAACCATGTGCCTTTCCTGAAGAAGGTAAACGATAAGTTTGACCGTACCCAGAGTAGGGCACAGATGCAGCGCAAGAAGCAGGAAAAAAAGAAAAAGAAGCAGGAAGCAAAGGAACAGGCGGCTGATCCGAAGAAGGCGCTGCCTAAGAACAAGCGTGCCTTCGAACGGGAAATCACCCTCCTGCCTGATACTACATTCAAGATACGCCACGGCAAGAATACCAAGCGACTGATTGTGAATGCCAAGACGGAAGACGGCAAAGTGTTCCCGCTTAAATATAAAAAGGTGGATAATAACCAGATCAGAATCATCTCAAAGGTAGATACCGCCATGAAGGTAAAACTCTCCGTACTGGCTAAGGAACCGCTTGATGATAAGAAATGGTATAAGGGATTGCAGTTGGCTAGTCGCCTGGCTATGATGGTGCGCAATGTGAGCATCAACTATCGCAGCAGCTATCAGCTCACCCTGCCGGGCTTCTTGCCTAGTGTGGGTGATGCCTTCGGACAGAAGAAGGTGGGACAGATGGCACCGGGTCTTGACTTCGCCTTCGGTATGGTTGGCGACGATTATATCGAAAAGGCTAGAAACAACGACTGGCTGCTCTGCAACGACAGTATCGCAACACCTGCTACTACCAGCAGAACGGATAATCTTACGTTGCGTGCCACCCTGGAGCCTGTCAAGGATTTCAAGATTGATCTCTCTGCCACACGTACCAAGACCACGCAGAAGAGCATACAGTATATGTATGAAGGAACGCCAACCACCCAGAGTGGAGCCTTCCAGATGACTACTATCTCGCTGGGGTCGGCTTTCGAGGGAATGGGCAATGCCAATTCGGGTTATCGCAGCAAGACCTTCGAGAAGTTTGTCAACTCGCTGGCTGGTTTCAGAGATAGGGTAGAGGCGCAGTATGCCGGAACTGTTTATCCGGCTGGTTCGGCTCTGGCTGGCGGCAAGTTTGATGCTTCCCGCACGCCGGTCAACCAGTATAGCAGCGATGTCATGATTCCTGCCTTCCTCAAGGCTTATACCTCGATGGGTGGCAATTCGCTCTCGGTATTCCCAGCTTTGAGCCGGATGTTGCCAAACTGGACTATCCGTTATAGTGGACTGGGACGTCTGCCTTGGTTCAACGAGCACTTTAAGAGTATCAACATCAACCACTCTTACAAGAGCGTCTTTGCAGTTGGCAGCTACAACAGTTACAGCACCTTCCAGGAGTATATGAACGGTCTCGGATTCGTGAGTGATGCCACTACGGGCAATCCGTCGCCAAGCAGCATGTTCAACATTTCGCAGGTAAGTATCAACGAGTCGTTCTCGCCATTATTGGGTATGGATGTCACATTCAACAATAATATGACGGTGAAGGCAGAATATCGCCAGACCCGTGTATTGAACCTCAGTATGACGAGTGTGCAGCTGAACGAGGCATTGAGTAAGGACTGGGTAATTGGTATGGGTTACCGCATCAACAACTTCGATGTTTTCGGCTGGGGCGCCAAGGCATCCCGTTCCAAGTCGAAGGGCGGCAACAAGAATGCAGCCAACAAGAATGCGCCGACCACCAAGACGGTTCAGAATGGTACCAACCATGATCTGAATTTACGTCTTGACTTCAGTTTCCGCAAGCAGGCAGCCATCGTTCGTGATATTGCCTCAATGGTAAGCAGTGCCAGCAGCGGCAACAATGCTCTGAAACTGAGTTTCTCTGCCGATTATACCTTCAGCAAACTCCTTACCATGAGTTTCTATTATGACCGTCAGACCAACACACCGCTCCTGTCGAGCAGCAGTTATCCTACCACCACACAGGATTTCGGTCTGAGCATCAAGTTCTCGCTGACGAGATAAAAAGAAAATTCACCAGAACCAATAGGTAGAAAGAAAAATTCTCTAATTCTCAAATTCTTGAAAATAAAAAAAGCTCGGATGCATCACAAGCATCCGAGCTTTTTAATATTCTGATAATTCTTGATTACTCCTTGTCGTAAGCATGAACAGGGTAGTCGATGGTATAGTGGAGACCACGGCTCTCCTTGCGTTCTATCGCCATGCGGGTGATGAGATAACCCACGTTAATCATATTGCGGAGCTCGCAGAGTTCCTTGCTTACCTTTACACGCTTGAAGAGGTTTTCTGTCTCTTCGTAGAGAAGATCGAGGCGGTCCCATGCTCGCTTCAGACGGAGGTCGCTGCGCACGATGCCTACATAGTTGCTCATGCATTCGCCCACCTCTTTCACGCTCTGTGTAATCAGCACCTTCTCTTCGTTGGTCAAAGTTCCTTCATCATTCCATGCTGGTACCTTCTCATTGAAGTCGTACTCATCTACATGTTCAATACTGTGCTTGGCAGCAGTCTCGGCATAAACCACAGCCTCGATGAGCGAGTTGCTGGCAAGACGGTTACCGCCATGCAGACCGGTGCATGAACACTCGCCCAGGGCATAGAGACGGTTGATGCTTGAACAGCCGTTCAAATCAACCTTGATACCACCACACATATAGTGAGCGGCAGGACGAACAGGGATATACTCCTTGGTGATGTCGATGCCGATGCTCAGACACTTGGCGTAGATATTAGGGAAGTGACGCTTGGTCTCCTCCGGATTCTTGTGGGTAACATCCAGGCAGACATGATCCAATCCGTGAATCTTCATCTCCTTATCAATGGCACGAGCCACGATGTCACGAGGAGCCAGACTCAATCGCTTATCATATTTCTCCATGAAGCTCTCGCCGTTAGGCAGACGCAAGATGCCGCCATAACCACGCATCGCCTCGGTGATGAGGAAGGCAGGATGGGTTTCGCCCGGATGATAAAGAGCGGTTGGGTGGAACTGAACGAACTCCATGTCGGCCACGGTACCCTTGGCACGGTAAACCATCGCCTCGCCATCACCCGTAGCAATGACAGGGTTGGTGGTAGTCTGATAAACAGCACCGCATCCACCGGTACACATCACGGTTACTTTGCTCAGATAGGTATCCACCTTCTGGGTATCAGGATTCAATACGTATGCACCGTAACAGTTGATATAAGGAGTGCGGCGAGTAACACGGGCACCCAAGTGGTGCTGAGTGATAATCTCTACTGCGAAATGATTTTCCTTGATATCGATATCCGGACAGTTGCGCACAGCCTCCATCAGACCGCGCTGGATTTCTGCACCCGTATCATCGGCATGATGAAGGATGCGGAACTCGCTGTGACCGCCCTCACGGTGGAGGTCGAACTTGCCGTCCTGCTGCTTATCGAAGTTGACGCCCCACTGCACGAGCTCCTTGATCTGCTCCGGTGCCATGGTGACAACCTGCTTCACAGCTTTATAATCGCTGATATAATCACCAGCAATCATTGTATCCTGTATGTGCTTGTCGAAGTTATCCACTTCCAAGTTGGTAACTGACGCCACACCACCTTGTGCAAATGAAGTGTTTGCCT
>ENA-OVAL01000262-OVAL01000262.1-human-gut-metagenome-genome-assembly--contig:-NODE-262-length-13050-cov-4.842555_pt1 | contig 13050 bp, 10 predicted proteins | sample MGYA00242095_ERZ508980 | MGnify/ENA primary metagenome ERZ508980 (study PRJEB26280, sample SAMEA2531411) | human gut metagenome | biome: human gut; feature: human-associated habitat; material: faeces... | reverse complement strand
TGTGGGACGAATTACATAATTCTGGATTTAATCCCAGTCATGGCTGGGATTAATTCCCAACACGTTTTGTCCTATAACCCTAATTTGGTTCTTCTCGTTTTTGGGGCTTTGGCGAAATGATTCCACATTTTACAGCCTTTTTTGTCACTTAGTTATATTGCCCTCGTACTGATGGCGTGAATCAATAGCTGATCAGTGTCAAGGAGTACTTATCATTTCCGTATCCGTTCATCTCGTATCACAGACATCAAGAGAAGAAGATTCATGAAACGTAAATCTGGACTGTATATTTGGGTAGAGATTTGACATAGTTGAACAAGAGAGTATGTAGATTGCATTCCTTTCCTGGTTTTGTGGTGATTCTAAGAATGGAGCATCTCATGCTCTTTTTCAATGCCTTTTATTCAGTTTTCAAATTTTCTTACATTCAAATCCACAAAGAATCCGTGATGAATCTATGAAAAAAGAGTTCCCGATCGAAAGGATCAAAGGAACTCTTTTTTATCAATGCTGTTAAATTTTTCAGATGCCGGAGAAAAACGAATCAGATCTCGGCATCTTCATCTTCCTCTCTGGCCAGGAGAAGATGAAGCATAGTGATGCTGGCATTGCCCAGAGGATACGTTTCGGGGAATGCTGCGGTAACGCCATACCTGATGAGGTGATTTTTTTCACTGTCACTGCAGTCATGGACAGCGGTCAAAATATCATCTCTTCCCATGACAGTGAGGGCCTGCATCATTTTAACCAGAAGGGCAGTTTTCCCATTGCTCCTCGAAAGATAATAAATGAAGTGTACGTCGTTATCAGATGCTGTCTGAGCAGATTCTTCTGCGCTCTGCGGGGCACCTACATCGACATCCCAGCCTGCGTCAGCCAGTAAGGCAGCGGCCATTTTTCTTTCTTCATGGCAGCCATCATCTTCAAGTTCCGGGATGAATACACGGGGACGGCGCCCGTCGATTTCAGCAAATTTCTGACTAAGGGAAACAGATTCCATTCGGGTACTTTCATCGTTTGTCTGCATCTTTTCTCCTTCTCATAACTGAATTTTTAACAAAAATTGATTTAATGATTAGCTTTAAATTATTATAATATGAGATTAGATTATTTTTCAAGAAAAATAATTTTATAATTAGAATATAAAAATATATAATTAGAATAAAAACAAATAATATTAATTGACAATTAATTTATTATGAATTATACTTTAGGCATAATCTTTTAGACAATTCCATATTGACTGACAGATGCTTTTAAGCATAAAAGAGAATCCGGTTAAAATCCGGAGCGGTCCCGCCACTGTAATGACGAGTCCCTGTCCAAGATGTCACTGGGGTAACCTGGGAAGGCGGATGGGGATGATGACGCTAAGCCAGGAGAACTATCTGTCTGTGGATCCACCGCTAAGCCTGCGAGAGATGGGTAGGGGATTAGGAGCTTTTTTATGCGCCTTTTATTTCCGGTACCATTGGCAGGTGCCGGATTTTTTATTGGTTTCCGGCATCTTGTGAGTCGTCCGGAGGTATCCATAAGGAAAATGTCTAATTTTTTAAAGGAGGATATATTCATGGATGAACAAAAACCCCAGGAACCAGTAAAACAGCTTACCGATAAGGAACTGGAAGCCATCCTGCGCCAGTCTGAACGTAAGACTGAGTTCCCGGCCGTCAGTTTCGATGAATTCACGCCGCCGACCTACGAGGAATGGGTCGATGCGTGCAACGCTCTTCTCAAGGGGAAACCTTTCGAGAAGACAATGTATACCCCGACATACGAGGGTATTACATTCGATCCGATCTACACATGGCGGACCGGCCCCTCTGCGGTTGACGACATTCTTCCCGTTGATGACTATCCGGGAATGGGTGATTTCGTAAGAGGCGCTAAGGTTAATGGTTACAAATGTGCACCTTGGGGCATCGCTCAGGCTTGCGATGAAACACTCCCGAAGGAAAACAATGAACTTCTGAAACATGAAATTGATAAAGGTTCAACTGTATATAATATCCGCCTTGATACACCGACTATGCATGGCGTGGATGCTCAGAATGCCAAGCATGTAGGCAATATCGGTGTAAGCATCACAACCCTGGAAGATATGAGCACGCTGCTTGATGGTCTGGATCTGAAAAAATATCCGATCATGATCTACTGCGGTGCTGATTCCATGAGGATGATTGCACTGGCTGCAGCAGCATTGAAAGCAAAAGGCGAACCTGTTGAAAATCTGCATGGCGTTATCGGGGCCAACCCGCTGGCGCAGATGGCAAAAGCAGGCAGACTCAGACAGTCGCTGGAATCCCACTATGACGACATGGCTGAAGCCATCAGATGGACAACAAAGAATGCGCCGAATCTGCGTACCATTTTCGTTCGTTCTGATATATTCTCCCGAGGCGGCGCTAATGCGGTTCAGGAAACTGCATATACCTTCGGTATGGCAGTTGAGTATATCAGAGCCATGCTGAAACGCGGACTGTCCATTCATGATATTGCAAGAAGCATCCAGTTCGGTTTCAATACGGGAGCTACCTTCTACATTGAAATCGCAAAACTCCGTGCTGCCCGTCAGGTCTGGGCCAATATCCTGGAAGCATTCGGTGCAGATGAAGCTGACCGCGGCGCAGTCATTCATGCGCGTCCTGCTTATTTCACAAAAACAATTTTCGATATCGGCGTAAACATGCTGCGCAACACAACAGAAATCTTCTCGGCAGTTGTCGGCGGAGTCGATACTTATGAAAATGAGCCATACGATGAAACAGTAAGAAAGGGCGATGAATTCTCCCGCCGTATCGCACGCAACGTGCAGATCCTCCTGCAGGAAGAATTCGGAATGCTCCGTCCTATCGATCCGGCTGGCGGTTCCTGGGCTATTGAAGCACTTACCAAGGAAATGGCTGAAAAAGTCTGGGCTGAATTCCAGAAGATCGAAGATCTGGGCGGCATGAAGAAAGCTTTCGAAGCCGGATATCCGCAGGAACAGATTCTTGAAGTCGTCAAGAAGCGTTTCAAAGCACTGGATCTTAGAAAAGACCGCGCTGTCGGAACCAATATGTATCCGAATATGACAGAAGTTCTTCTCGAACCAAGGCCGGAAGATACACCGGCACTGAAGAAAGAACTGTCTGAAGCAGCAGCAGCTTACAGGAAGACCATTGATAAAGAATTCATGGGCAAGAAGCTTGAAGAGCTGGAAGGCACTGAAGAGGGCAGACTGGACAAGGCCATTGAAGCGTTCATGGCAGGCGCAACAGTCGGAGAAGTCAGAGAAGCGCTGAAGGGAGAAGAAAGCGGCGTCGAAGGTATCAAGCCGATCACTGAACACCGCTGGACCGAACGTTTTGAACAGCTCCGCTTTGATACAGAAGCATACAAGAAAGAAACCGGCAAGAATGTTGAAGTATTCCTGGCTAACATGGGCAAGATTCCGCAGCATAAAGCCAGAGCCGATTTCTCCACCTCCTTCCTGCAGGTCGGTGAATTCAATGTACACCTGAATGACGGTTTCCAGGATGATGAAGGCAAGCCGGGATCCCGCTGGGAAAAGTGCATCGAAGCACTCAAAGCCGGCTGTGATGATCAGGGGACACCATATGACTGTGCTGTCATTTGTTCCAAGGATGATACCTATCCGGAAGACGTTCCGGCCCTGGCTCCTAAGATGAAGGAAATCCTCGGAAACGGAACCTTGTTCCTGGCAGGTGCAGCTCCAAAAGATCTGGAAAAGGTATATCGTGAAGCCGGAGTTGACGACTTCATCAGCGTAAAAGCAAATTGTTATGAAATCCTCCGTAATCTGCAGAAAGCCAAAGGAATGAAGATCACGGAAAAGGAGGTAAACTAATATGGCGATGAATCCCGATTTTACGAAGTTAGGGCTTAGCGGTCATCCTCATTGTGATTACGATACCTGGAAAGGTGATCTGGAAGGAATCACAGGAGCAAAGTATGAGGATCTTTACGAAAATACGATGGAACGTATCCCGGTAGGACCTCTTTATACGAAAGACATTTATAACGAATGCAATCATCTGGACTTCATGTCCGGGATTCCTCCGTTCCTGCGCGGACCGTATTCGACGATGTACGTATTCCGTCCGTGGACAGTCCGCCAGTATGCAGGCTTCTCCACTGCAGAAGAATCCAATGCATTCTACAAGAGAAACCTTGCTGCAGGGCAGAAAGGCCTCTCCATTGCATTCGACCTCCCGACACACAGAGGCTACGATGCAGATAACCCCCGCGTTGTCGGCGACGTCGGCAAGGCAGGCGTATCCGTCTGCTCCATGCTCGATATGAACATCCTCTTCGACGGCATTCCGCTGGATCAGATGTCCGTATCCATGACAATGAACGGCGCAGTACTGCCGATCCTGGCATTCTTCATTACAGCCGGCATTGAACAGGGCGTAGACAAGAAAATTCTCCAGGGCACCATTCAGAACGATATCCTAAAGGAATTCATGGTACGTAATACTTACATCTACCCGCCGGATATGTCCATGCGAATCATCGGCGATATCTTCGAATACACCACGAAGTACATGCCGAAATTCAACTCCATCTCCATTTCCGGTTACCACATTCAGGAATGTGGCGCTACCTGCGACCTTGAACTTGGTTATACACTGGCCGATGGTATGGAATACATCCGCTGCGGCGAAAAAGCAGGACTTCCAGTCGATGCCTTCGCAAAGAGACTTTCCTTCTTCTGGGATCAGGGCAAGAACTACTTCATGGAAATTGCCAAGATGCGTGCAGCACGTGTCCTCTGGGCAAAGATCCTGAAATCCTTCGGCGCAGAAAACCCGAAATCCATGGCTCTGCGTACCCATTCCCAGACCTCCGGCTGGTCCCTGACCGAACAGGATCCATTCAACAACATTGCCCGTACATGTATGGAAGCGATGTCTGCCGCATTGGGTCACACACAGTCACTGCATACCAACGCACTGGATGAAGCCATCGCTCTTCCGACTGACTTCTCTGCTCGTCTGGCTCGTAATACACAGCTTTACATCCAGGATGAAACCAAATCCTGCAAGATCATCGATCCGTGGGGCGGTTCCTACTACGTCGAATATCTGACCAACGAAGTTATCAAACGCGCCTGGGCTCATATTCAGGAAGTAGAAGCACTGGGCGGCATGTCCAAGGCAATTGCAACCGGCCTTCCGAAGATGCGTATCGAAGAATGCGCCGCACGCCGTCAGGCAGACATCGATTCCGGTAAGGAAACCATTGTCGGCCTTAATAAATACAGACTGGCAAAAGAAGATCCATTGAACGTACTGTCCATTGATAACACGGCTGTACGTGAAGCACAGATCAAACGCCTTGAAAAATTGAGAAGCATTCGTGATCCGGAAGCTGTCCGCCGCGATCTGGAAGCCATCACCAAGTGCGCTGAATCCCGTGACAACGGCAACCTCCTTGAAGCAGCCGTACAGGCAGCACATGACCGCGCATCCCTGGGAGAAATTTCCGATGCCGTTGAAAAAGTATCCGGAAGATACAATGCTGTCATTCATACAGTATCCGGCGTTTACTCCAGTGAATTTGAAGATTCTTCAAAACTGAACGAAGCCAAATCCCTGGTAGAAACATTTGAAAAACTCGAAGGCCGCCGTCCCCGTATTTTCTTCGCAAAGATGGGTCAGGATGGTCACGACAGAGGACAGAAAGTTCTGGCGACATCCTTCGCAGATATGGGCTGGGACGTCGACGTAGGACCTTTATTCCAGACACCGGAAGAAGCTGCACAGGATGCAGTGGATAACGATGTTCATATTGTTGGCTTCTCCTCCCTGGCGGCAGGACATAAGACACTGCTCCCGAGTATCGTGGAAGAGCTGAAGAAACTGGGCCGCGATGATATTCTCGTCTGCATTGGCGGGGTTATTCCTCCACAGGATTACCAGTTCCTCTACGACCATGGTGCACAGGCTATCTTCGGACCAGGCACCAACATCCCGGAATGCTGCATTAAGTTGCTGCAGATGCTTGTAGACCGCGCTAAGGAAGAACAAGTCAGGGAAGGTTAAGGTAGACCGTATGCCTGAAAATGATGATGATTTAAGACCCAGCTGGGTACCGAAAGAAGATAACCCGGAATTTGCATGCTCCGTTATGAGAGGGATCGACAGCACCGTGAACTCCGTAACAGAAAACAAGTATTATCCTAAGGAGGCACTCCGCAAGGTACCTCTCAGGAAAAAACTCACCGTTGACGAATATGTCAAAGGTGTCGAATCAGGGGACCGCATGATTCTTGCCAAAGCAATTACTTTGATAGAAAGCAATGCGCCCCGTGATTTCGACAAGGCCCAGCGGGTACTCCAGGCATTGCTGCCCAGGACCGGGAAAGCGCTTCGCATCGGCATCACCGGTGTTCCAGGGGCAGGCAAAAGTACATTTATCGAAGCTTTCGGCACGATTTTGTGCCAGCAGGGCTTCAAAGTAGCCGTTCTGGCAGTCGATCCTACAAGTTCCATTACAGGCGGCTCCATTCTCGGCGACAAGACCAGAATGCAGACACTCTCCAGGGAACCGAACTGCTTCATCCGCCCGTCACCTTCTGGCGGAACCCTGGGCGGCGTAGCCAGAAAGAGCCGTGAAACCATGCTTCTCTGCGAAGCGGCAGGCTGCGATGTAATCCTGGTCGAAACCGTTGGCGTAGGCCAGTCTGAAACGACAGTCCGTGATATGGTAGACTTCTTCATGCTCGTCGTTCTCACCGGTGCCGGTGATGAACTTCAGGGCATCAAGAAGGGCATCATGGAACTTGCGGATGCTATTGTCGTCAACAAAGCAGACGGCGATAACCTGACGAAAGCGCAGGTCACCTGCGGCGAATATGAAAGAATGGTTGAATTTGTCAGACCGGCGACAGAGGGATGGAAAACACATGCCTACTGCTGCTCGGCACTGAAAAAGACAGGCCTTCTGGAACTCTGGGCCGTCATGAGAAAGTTTGAAAAAGTGACGAAGAAGTCCGGAGCCTTCCAGAACAGAAGACAGCGCCAGGTTCTATCCTGGGTGCACAGCATGATCAATGAACACCTGCATAACCTTTTCTTCGAAGATCCGCTGATCAAGAGCCGTATGCCCGATGTAAGGGCAGCCGTACTGGCCGGAGTCATCTCTCCAAGCCAGGCAGTATCGGAACTGATCAAGCTTTTTGAAGAAGATCATTCGATGGAAAGCAGGCACCCGCTGTAATTCTGGTATGAAGGAAACGGGAGCGTCCATGCTCCCGGTCCTCCTTCTTACGCATATTCCGCAATAAAAGGGGGGATAAAATGAAAGACCTGTATCTCTCAGGAGGCTCCTTCTACGGAATCCAGGAAGTATTCTCCCGCGTGAAAGGCGTAGTAGATACAAAAGCCGGATATGCCAACAGCAGCATGGAAAACCCGACAAAAGATGACGTGGATAAGGGTCTTGCCGGCGCAGTAGAATGCGTAAAAGTGACGTATGATCCCAAGAAGATAGATATTGCATCCCTGCTCGCCCTGTTTTTCACCATCATAAATCCTTATACAGACGGGATTCAGGGAAAATACAAGGGTCCGCAGTACAGGAGCGGCATCTACTATACGTCTCAGGAAGATACCATCCAGATCAGCTACTACATGGCCTTTATGGCAAATAAAGGAGTACGGCACCAGATGACAGACAACTCCTTTGTCATTAACCAGTATGAAGGGGAAGGCGGAAGGCGTCCGCCCATCCGTACAGAGGCAAAAGAACTCATTAATTTCTTCGAGGCACCTGCTGAAGAACAGCACTACCTTCGCAGGAATCCGACAGCGTATACGCCAATCAATATACAGCTTCTGGAACAAGTAGGAGCCATTGAAAAAATACAAGAGGAATTAGAATCTGAATAAGAATTCCCTTTGCATACTATAGCAATCATCCCTTGTAACCTTAGGATTTTCCGCTGAGCAGATCAGATGAAAACAAAGCCAGGCGAAGGAAGGCCAAAGACCATACCTTGAAATACCCGGTCTTTCGATTGACAGAAACTTTCTGGTCGATTCGGTGTAAATACCCGCAAGGGTTTTACATAAATCAGGGGATCCATCCCTGTTCATCTTCCTTTGGAGTGATGACGGCAACAGGGAAATGCCGTCATCATTCTCCCTTTTTTCTTTCCCTTTACATTGAAGTCAGCTGCATGAAAAATGCAGAATCGTTTCCCCCAGGCTCGGTCAATTCATTGCGGATTTAGACCGGGCCTGTTTTTATATGCGGAAATGACAGTGGAGAAATGGATGGATCCGGCTTATAGGAAGCCTCCCCAAGTCCATTTCCCGGGATCTTCACTTCAGCAGCGGGTAATATGGTACACACAAATATATGCATCTGGTGCGAAACAGATTGTTTGATAGAATTGGAGAAATACCGAGATATCGGGAATCTTGTATAGATAAGAATCGCGCAGTATATATAGAATAGGCATATATGGTACTTTCAGGCCGTTTTGAGAATCTGTCACATTGACACCTACAATATATAGTGATATGATATCTACAGTTAAATACGGATAAGACAGGTGCCCGTCAGGGCTTAATAGGGAAGACCGGTGAAATGCCGGCACGGTCCCGCCACTGTAATGCAGAGCGACTCCAGTAAATGTCACTGAGGAGATTGGGAAGACAGGAGAAGCGAGGAAGCAGAGTCAGGAGAACTGCCTATTTCTAATCACCGCAAGACCTACGAGCGATGGGATGGTGTGAGAATGTCTTTTTGGCGTCCACTCTATCCGTGTCGGTAGAGTGGATTTTTTGGTGAATGAGGAGGATTCAGGGTCATTCATGCAAGACTGGAGGATGACGTCAGGGAACGTCTTCTCCGCCTGCCGCTGAAGCGCTAAGGGAAAGGCGCTTCAGCAGTAAAGACAGGTTTTAATAGTTGTAAACGGCGCTATCGCACCTTTACATAGATAGGTTGCCTTCACGGGTTACCGACATGGTTCTTCTTCCGGGTGATGGAGTAATAGGGAAATACGATCATCACCCACACTTTTTACAGATCCTTCCGCATGGAAGTTCTTATATATCGGAGTTCATCTTAAAAGCCATACGGCTTTTGCAGCTTGAGAAAAGAGCTGCATCCTAATTCCTCATTGGTAATAACTCCGCAAGGTGTTATTATACAGGTTTCTCATTATTTTGGGCTGGTGCCCATCCCCTTTTGAAGCGGCTCTACCGCTTCTTTTTTTCTGCCAGAATTCCAAAAGATGCTGCCCTTCCAGGATAGCTTTTTCCTCTGAAATTCATGTAAAAATTAAAATTTTTACATTGACTATTTCGAAATCAATCAATATAATAAAGATAAAGGCATTTCAATGTATTAATATATAAGGAGGAAACACAATGAGCGTTTATGATTTTACATGCACCACCATGCAGGGCAAGGAAGTTTCTCTCTCTCAGTATAAAGGCAAGGTTCTTCTGATCGTCAATACCGCAAGCAAATGCGGATTCACACCGCAGTTTGCCGGACTTGAGAAACTGTACAAGGAATACAAGGACAAGGGTCTGGAAATCCTCGGCTTCCCGAGCAACCAGTTCAATGAACAGGATCCTGGAACCAATGAAGAAATCCAGGAATTCTGCAAGGTCAACTATGGCGTTACATTCCAGATGTTCAAGAAGGGCGATGTACGCGGTGACAACCCGCAGCCTCTCTTCGCTTACCTGACCAAGCAAAAAGGCTTCAAAGGCTTCAACATGGATCATCCGGTTGCACCGAAGCTCGTTCCGATGCTGAAGGAAAAACATCCGGAAATCCTTGAAGGCGACGGAATCAAATGGAACTTCACCAAATTCCTGATCGACCGCGAAGGTAATGTCGTAGAACGTTTCGAACCGACCACCACACCGGAAGAAATCGCTCCGGCTATCGAAAAACTTCTGTAATACACGAGTGAAAGAGAGCTGCTGCTGAGGCAGCTCTTTTTTATTGTCCGATTTGCAGGAATTATTCGGTAAAGCCTCCGGAATGTAGTATAATGAAAGTGATTATACGGCAGGAGGAGTAAGGATGAACGGAAGAAAATTCTTTTTCTTTGATATCGACGGCACATTGACGACACCGCTGACGAACGATTACCCGGACAGCACGAGAGAGGCCATCAAGGAGCTGCAGGATAACGGTCATTTTGTAGCGATTGCGACGGGACGCATGCAGGCGGACGCCTGGGAAGTGGCGAAAGCCCTTGGCATCTGCGCCGCTGTTTCAGACGGGGGAAATGCTCTGACCATTCATGGGGAGCTGATTTATGATGAGGGTCTTCCTCTTGAAGACTGCATCAGGACGCTTTCGGAAATCGACAGCGAGAGATTTCCTTTTGCCGTCTGCCCGGAAAACAAGAAAATGCGTGTGGCGACTTCGGACTTGTACTTATCCCGCGTGAAGGACAGGTACTATGAAACAGTCGTCGATCCATCCTTTGATTTCAGGAAGGTGGACACGATCCACAAGATTTTCGTTGCCTGCACGAAGGATGATCTTCCTGAGATTCCGCTTCATACGCTTCCGCATGTCTGGTTCAGGAAGGATAATATGCTGATCGAGCCGGTCCATAAGGAAAGAGGCATCTTCGAAGTCATGAAGCGTTACCACCTTACGGATGAGGATGTCGTCGTCTTCGGTGATGGCATGAATGACCGTTCCATGTTCAGGGATGAATGGTTCAGCATAGCTATGGGCAATGCGAAGCCGCAGCTCAAAGAAAAAGCGAAGTACATCACGAAAAGAGCCGATGATGACGGGATTTATTACGCCTGCAAGAAGTTTGGCTGGATTTGATTGTCAATACAAAGCGAATAAAATATTTGTTAATTAAGCGCGGCGCTGCGGGTTGACTGTAATGCCGCGCTTCTGTTATATTATAGATTGTTAAATTGTAATGTTTTCCTGTTGAGTAAGAGAAAGAGGAAAGATGGATAAAGAAATCAGGAAAGATGGGGAAGGGGAAGTCCTCTTCGACATCCGTCACTTGACCCACACGTTCGAGACAGAGGACGGCAAGACGTTCGATGCCCTGAAGGACGTGACGGCCCAGATCATGAAGGGATCCTTCACGGCGATCATCGGAACGAACGGGAGCGGCAAATCCACGCTGGCCCGTCATTTGAATGCGCTCATGATGCCTACGTCCGGTGAAGTGATCGTCGAGGGAATGTCCACATCGGATTATTCCCATATCTGGGATATAAGGCAGAAGGTAGGCATGGTATTCCAAAATCCGGACAACCAGCTGGTGGCTGCGATTGTGGAGGAAGATGTCGCTTTCGGCCCGGAAAACCTGGGCGTGCCTCCGGATGAAATCCGCCGCCGCGTCGATGCCGCTCTTGAAAAAGTCGGTATGACCGAGTTCCGCACGCATGCACCTGCCATGCTTTCCGGCGGGCAGAAGCAGAGAATCGCCATTGCAGGCATTCTTGCCATGCATCCGGACTGCATCGTCCTTGATGAACCGACGGCCATGCTCGATCCTTCGGGAAGAGCCGAGGTCATGAAGACGATTCATGAACTGAATGAAAAAGAGGGCATCACAATCGTCCTCATTACGCATTTCATGGAAGAAGCCGTGACTGCCGATCACGTTCTGGTCGTCGACCAGAGCGAGCTCAAGATGCAGGGAACGGCAAGAGAAGTATTTTCTCAGGCAGAAAAGCTGACAAAGATGGGTCTTGATGTGCCGGTCGCAGCCGACCTGGCGCACGGCCTTCGCGAGAAGGGATTCAAGATTCCGGAAGACTGCCTGACCGATGAGGAGCTGGGAGAAGCGTTATGTCCATACGTGTCGAAGATATAAGCTACATTTACGGCAAAGGATCCCCGTTTGAAAAGACGGCGCTTTCGCATGTCGATCTCACGATCAATAAGGGCGAATTCATCGGCGTCATCGGACATACGGGGAGCGGCAAGTCCACGCTCATCCAGCATTTGAACGGGCTCATCCATCCGACGAGCGGCAAAGTCACCATCGACGGCATCGATCTTGCAGCAAAGACGAAGGATGCCGTGTCCAAGCGCCATTCCGCCGGGATGGTATTCCAGTACCCGGAGCATCAGCTCTTCGAAGAAACCGTAGCGCAGGATATCGCTTTCGGGCCGAAGAACCTTGGATGCGACGAGGAAGAAGTGGACAAGCGTGTCAAAAGCGCCATGCGCTTTGCCGGCATTGATTATGAAAAATTCGCAGGCCGCTCGCCGTTCCGTCTTTCCGGCGGACAGCAGCGCCGTGTTGCCATAGCGGGTGTCATTGCCATGCATCCGGATTTCCTGATACTTGACGAACCATCCGCCGGTCTCGATCCGATTGGAAGAAGAGAAATCTTCAGCCGCATCTGGGACTGGTACAATAAGGGCGTATTCTCTGTCATCCTCGTTTCCCATAATATGGACGACATTGCCCGCCTTGCGACAAGGCTTCTTGTCATGCACAAGGGGAAGCTCGTCCTTGACGGCGATCCGATGGATATCTTCCTGAATCACAGGGAAGAGCTGAAGGAATGCGGCGTCGACGCGCCGCCTCTGACGCAGACACTGCAGGCGCTCAAAGCCCGCGGTATCCCCGTTCCGGAAGACGCAAAGACGACAAAGGAAGCCATCGACCGCATGGCAAAAATGCTGGGAGGGAAGAAATCATGCTGACAGATATGACGCTTGGACAGTACTACCCGGGCGACTCTTTCCTGCACAGGATGGACCCCCGCGCGAAGATTCTCTGCACGATGATCTTCATCATTGCGATATTCCTGGCCAATAACCCGTTTTCCTACCTTCTCGTGGCCGCTTTCACGCTCGGCGCGATTTCCGTATCCGGCGTGCCTTACAAGCTTGTATGGAGAGCCGTGAAGCCATTATGGTTCATCCTTCTCTTCACACTGGCCATCCACGTATTCACGACACCGGGAACCGAGCTTTTTTCCTGGAAATTCATCCATATCAGCGAAGAAGGTATCAGGAACGGCGTGGAAATGACGCTCCGTCTCGTATTCCTGATCGCTTTCACTTCGCTCT
>ENA-OVAL01000251-OVAL01000251.1-human-gut-metagenome-genome-assembly--contig:-NODE-251-length-13423-cov-16.295332_pt1 | contig 13423 bp, 8 predicted proteins | sample MGYA00242095_ERZ508980 | MGnify/ENA primary metagenome ERZ508980 (study PRJEB26280, sample SAMEA2531411) | human gut metagenome | biome: human gut; feature: human-associated habitat; material: faeces... | reverse complement strand
TGGTCTCAAACACCAGTGGAGCAATCCATCCCGGTTCGATCCCGGGTCTGGGTACCAAGATGGAGAGAAGTTTTACTTCTCTCCTTTTTTCGTTTATATACCTTATTATATATGCATTTATAACATCATTATATATCCACTTATATCTTATCATATCACCCACTTCACGAAAACGTTTACAACGATTTATTTAGAATAAGCCTTTCTATTTTTGGCTTTTCAAAAGATAATATTTATCTTTGCAGAAGAAATAGCTTATATATAATAACCCAACAAACCGAAAAAATAGATGAAGAAATTTTTTAGCATGGTATGTGCTTGCTTGTTGGCGCTAAGTGCCCAGGCAACCGACATCAAGAAGTATGATGCTCTTTACGAGAATCTACCATTCCAGATGGAGAAGGTGACCCGTCCGCAATTCCCAGCCAATGAGGTAAACCTCAAGGACTTTGGCGCTATTGGCGATGGCTCTTCTCTCTGTACCACAGCCTTTGCCAAGGCTATCGATGCGCTGACTCAGAAAGGCGGCGGCAAACTCATCGTTCCACAGGGCGTATGGTTCACAGGTCCTATCGTATTGAAGAGCAATATCAACCTGCATCTCGAAAAAGGTGCTGTCATCCTTTTCTCACCAGACGATGCCCTCTACCCTTTTATAGAAACATCGTTTGAGGGCTTGGATACACGCCGCTGCCAGTCGCCTATCTCTGGTAATCATCTTACCAACGTGGCAATTACCGGTCAGGGTTGCATCGACGGAAACGGAGAATACTGGCGCCCTTTGAAGAAGCAGAAGGTTACCGCTGCACAGTGGAAGCAGATTACTTCACGTGGCGGTGCGTTCAAGAGAGCCGACTACTGGTTCCCATCAGAAGGTGCATTGAAGGCAGACAACAGTGCCAACATGAATGTGCCTAAAACTCCAGCTTCAGAAGAAGAATGGAACGAAATTAAGCGTTTCCTCCGCCCTGTAATGATCAGTCTCGTAAGCTGCAAGAACGTTTGGCTCAATGGTGTCATCTTCCAGAATTCACCTGCATGGAACATCCATCCGCTGATGTGCGAGAACGTTCTTATAGAAGATGTATTGGTCCGCAACCCTTCTTACGCTCAGAATGGTGATGGTCTTGACCTGGAGAGCTGCAAGAATGCACTCATCGTCAACTCTACTTTCGATGTAGGCGATGATGGTATCTGCATCAAGAGTGGTAAGGATGCTGACGGAAGAAAGCGCGGCATTCCTTGCGAGAATGTCATCGTAAACGGCTGTACCGTATTCAAGGGTCATGGTGGCTTCGTTGTTGGCAGCGAGATGAGCGGTGGCGTAAAGAATATTAAGGTGAGCGACTGCCAGTTCCTCGGCACCGATGTAGGTCTCCGTTTCAAGAGTACCCGCGGTCGTGGTGGTGTAGTAGAGAATATCTACATCGACAACATGTCAATGTTTGATATTCAGACAGATGTCATCACCTTTGACCTTTACTACGGTGGCAAGTCTGCCGTTGAGGTTCTCAACGATGGCGATGAGGCTAAGAGCCAGAAGGTACAGAAGTTCAAGGTAGACGAGACAACACCTTGCTTCCGCAATATCGACATCAACCATGTCATCTGCCGCACAGCCCGTCGTGCAGCTTACTTCAACGGTCTCCCAGAGATGCCGGTAAGCAACATCCACATCAAGGATATGGAGGTAAACAATGCTGAGTATGGTATCGTCATCAACCGTACTGACGGCGTGAAGCTCGAAAACATCAAGGTTAGTGCAAAGAATCACACCTTCGATGCAAAGAACTCAAAGAATGTGACTGTCAACGACAAGACATACAAGAAGATTGACGAGAAGGGTATTACCCTCGATTTCTAATCTCGTTCTGACAAGATAAGACAGATAAGAATATCCGCTGTATCTGTCAGAAACAACAAAGAAGAAACAGGCTGTTGGAGCACAAAGTTCCGACAGCCTGTTTTTAGTTTTATCAGCAACTATTTCCTTACAAAGGCTACACTTTTTGCCCAAAAAAGAAAAAAACACGCTTTTTCTTAAAATAATTTAGTTTTTTCTTGGTAGTATTAAATCTTTTTTATACTTTTGTAGTCGATAAATAAATGACGCAACCTAGAAATTTAAACTTAAGAAACTTTCCTCTTGGATTCTTTTATATAGATTCAGCCGAAGTTTTTTTCAGATGTTAGAAGACGCAATAAATAATTGAAGAAAATTCTGGTAATAGGCTCCTATATATTATATATAATGTGTAGCATGCTTAAAGGCCTAATTTACATAAACAAAAACAAATAGTAAAATTTTAAAAGTTAGTTACATGGTGAACGCAATCAAAAAATTGTGTAAAGTCTGCCTAGTAACGACAATGGTGTTAACACCATCTTCTGTCCTCGCACAGAATGTCGTGAAAGGTACCGTGCTGGACTCTAACAACGAGCCAGTGATCGGAGCATCTGTCATTGAAAAGGGAAACCCTAAGAATGGCACAGTTACTGACATCGATGGTAATTTTACGCTCAACCTGAAAGCCGGCAAGACTGCCGTTATCTCTTACATCGGTATGGTGGCACAAGAGGTAAAAGTGGGGGGGGCAAGCCCAAACCATCGTATTGAAGGATGACAACAGTCAGCTCAACGAAGTTGTCGTTGTCGGTTATACAAGTAAAGCCCGCAAGGACCTCACCGGTTCTGTAGGTTCAATCTCTGGAGCAAAACTGTCTGTAGTTCCTGTAACTTCTGCAGCGGTAGCACTTCAGGGAAAAATTGCCGGTGTACAGGTTACCACTGCCGATGGTGACCCAGGTGCAGATGTCAACATCCGTATCCGTGGTGCCGGTTCTGTAACACAGAGCAACGAGCCTCTTTATATTGTTGATGGATTCGAGGCTCCAAACATCAATGATATTCCTCCATCGGATATCGCTTCTATCGACGTTTTGAAAGATGCTTCCCTTACTGCTATCTATGGCGCTAAGGGTGGACGTGGTGTTGTGATCGTTACCACCAAGAGTGCTGCTGCCGGTAAGGTTACTGTAGGATTCAACGGCCGCCTTTCTGTCAGCAAGCTTTCTAAGAAACTTGATTTGATGAACGCAGAAGAGTTTGCCAACTATCAGTGGGACCGCGCTGCAGCAGGTGCTACCCGTAGTGATGCGACAAGATACTTCCGCAACAACTTTGGTAACCCTGCCGACCTTGACCTTTACAAGCGAGCAACTACCCATGATTGGCAAGATGAGGTGATGGGTGAAACTCCTCTCAATTACTCTGCCAACGTAACAGTTGGAGGTGGTAGCGAAAAAATCCGTTTCAACACATCTTTAACCCAGAGTGAAGATAAGGGTATTATCCTTGGTTCAGGTGTTCGCCGTACCAACTTGAACATGAAGTTGGATGTCAACATCTCAAAGAAGCTGACTCTTAAGTTCAACCCTAAAATTTCTTATCGCCGTGATACAGGTGCCGGTGGTGATAACATCGGTTCTGGTGGTATTATCGATGTATTGAAATACCGTCCGATGAATGGTTTGCGCGAATTTGCTTTCTGGGACCCAACAACTGTTGATCCAGATGAAGAGGCAAACTTCGCTTATACCAATCCTAAGAACGACATCATGACCAATGTCCAGAAGAAACACAGCTACAGCGTTTCTAACCAAGCAGCCATCATCTGGACTCCTATCAAGGGATTGACCTTCCAGTCAAATGTTTCATACTCGTTCTCATTTAGCGACAAGAACCGTTTCTTCGGTCCATTGACCAAGACCGGACTGGGCAACAACAAATTGCCAGTAGCTCAGATTACCAATACTCATAAAGAGTCATACACATGGAACAATACTTTGAGCTATGACTGGTCTTTCAACAAGGATCACAACTTCAACGCTCTGATTGGTCAGGAAATCCAGAATTCCCAGACCAAGGAAACCTATCAGGCTAACCGCTACTTCCCTCGCGAAATAGCTGCAGAGAAGGCTTTCAATAATATGGGCTTAGGTACTCCATATGAATCAGCATCCAGTTTGTCTACTCCAAACAGAACAGCTTCTTTCTTTGGTCAGCTGGGATACAACTTCAAGCATCGCTACTTGGCATCATTCACATTCCGTGCCGATGGTTCTACCAAGTTTGCGCCAGGAAGCCAGTGGGGTTACTTCCCTTCTATCTCAGGTGCCTGGGTATTGTCTGAAGAGTCATGGATGAAGGATATCAAATGGATCAACAACCTGAAGATTCGTGCCGCATTCGGTTTAACCGGTAACAATAGCATTGATGACGACATGTGGCGTTATCTCTATGCCGTAACTTCTACTGGTGGACCTGGATTTGGCGAATCAACAAAAAATGGTGACCAATATTACGCTTTTGGTAACGGTAACAAGTTGACCAATGCAAAGATTAAATGGGAAACTGTTATCACCCGAAACTTAGCAGCAGACATCACTCTGTTTGACAACCGTCTGACCATTACTCCTGAGGTTTACTGGAACACAACCCGCGATTTGCTTTACAAATCTGAGGTTGCTACAACAACAGGTTACAACACCCAGATGCGCAACATCGGTAAGGTTACCAACAAGGGTGTTGAGTTGAGCGTAAGTTATGACATTCTTCGTGGCAAAGACTATGTCCTGACAGGAAACCTGTCTTTGGGTTCCAACAAGATGAAGGTCATCAAGCTGAACGAAACCGACAATGTTATCTGGAGCAACAACAACCGCTGGTCTTCTTCTAACCTCGTTTCAACCAATGACTACTGTATCAAGGTTGGCGACGAAGTAGGTATCATCTATGGCTATGTATATGACGGTTTGTATTCTGGTAATGAATTCACATACGATCCTAACCAAAACTTCCTGGCTATTCCTAAGAGTGAGCCATGGACCGATGAGAATGGTGTACAGCACAACAAAACCGTAAGCATGGACGGCGTATTCAACGATAGCAAGAGCGGTACTGCTACCTTGCCAGGTAAGATTAAGTTCAAAGACCTGAACAACGATGGCGTCATCGATGAAAAAGACCGTACCCAGATTGGTCATACTACTCCTCGCGTTCAGGGTGGTTTCGGTTTAAGCGGACAATGGAAGAACTTCGACTTCGCAGCAAACTTCAACTACATGCTCGACTTCGATATTGTCAATGCAACTTCTTACGCATTGTCTTCTTCTGTAAAGGACAGCAAGACATTCAATAATGTTCTCAGCAAGTTCGCCAGCAACAGTTGGCGCTACACACGCCCATCTGATCATGAGAACCTGTACAAGAACAATTATCTGGATGGAGCTACAGAAGAGTATCTGGCACAGAATGCCGGTGCAACTCTTTGGAATCCTGCAGACGTAACCAACAACGTATTGCACTCATATTTCGTTGAGGATGGTTCTTTCCTGCGTTGCCAGGATATAACTATCGGTTATACTCTTCCTCACAAGCTGACTGCAAAATGGGGTATGTCTAAGTTACGCTTCTATGCCAGCTGCTCAAACCTCTTCATCATTACAGGTTACTCTGGCTATGACCCAGAAGTTGACCTCATGACAAGTTTGACTTGTGGTATGGACTACAACCGTTACCCACGTAACCGCAGTTTCGTATTCGGTGTTAATGTGAACTTCTAGTATCTAAAAAATTGAGATATATGAAATTAAAATATATATTAATGGCGGGATTGGCTTGCGCCACATTTGCATCTTGTAACGATTATCTTGATGTAGATACCCCGTCTAAGTACGATGACAAATATGTCTTCGGAACAGAAACAGAAATTAATCGTGCGCTCAACGGCGTATATGCGCAGTTGCTTAACGGCAATCTGTATGGTGACAATTTCCTGACCAATTTCTGCTTAAACAGTGACGTTGATTTTTCAACCAACGCATCAGAAACTCCAGCAAGCGGTGCTTTCCGACGTTTTGACTGTACAAGTGATGCCGGCCAGCTCAAGAAGACCTGGGATGCTGCCTATATGGGTATTGAGTATGCCAACAACTTCATCTACCAGTTAGAGAACAGTCCTGTTTATAAAGCAGGCAATGCTAACTGCGAGCAGATGCTGGGAGAAGCGAAGGTGATTCGTGCCATGGTCTACAACGACCTGGTAGACTTGTGGGGCGATGTTCCATTTACCTTCACTCCTACTTCTGAGAAGAAGGATTACGTAACTCCTATTGTCAGCCGTGACGAGATTCGCACAAAGTTGATAGAAGATTTGCGTGAGGCTGCTCCTAAGATGAGTTATGCCCGCAAGCTTGACAATACCATCGAGCATGTTTCCAAGGAAGCATGTTGGGCTATGATTGCCCGTTTGGCTCTTTCTGCAGGAGGCTACTCTTTGCGTCCTGACAAGCAAGATGCAACAAATCATGGTGTGATGCAGCGCCCTGAAAACTACAAGGAGTTCTATACAATCGCCAGAAACTATGCAGACTCTGTCATCAAGTCAAATACCCATCATTTGACAAAGTCATACAGAAATGTATTCATCGACGAATGTAACTTTGTTGTAGACAATTCAGACGACCCAATCTTTGAGATTCCTTTTACCAAGGAAAACTCAGGCTCTATCGGTTATATACAAGGTCCAGCAGCCAGTTTAAGTTCCGGTTATTCCATTGCTCCAAACGTATGGGGTGAAACCAAGGGAAGTGCTCAGGTAAGTGCATTCTATGGCTACTCTTTCAACGAGAAAGACCTACGCCGTGATTACGTTATTGGTATGTGGAGTTATTCTAACCAAGGTGATACCCTCTGTGTTCCAGCTATCAGAGCCGATTATACTCTGTATAACAACAAGTGGTCTAAACTCTGGTCAAACAGCGGAAACTTCACCAACTATAGTGGCGGTAACACCGGTATCAATTACCCTTACCTTCGCTACGCCGATGTTCTCCTGATGTTTGCAGAAGCAGACAATGAACTGAACGACGGTCCTACTGATGCTGCCAAGGAAGCCCTCAAGACTGTTCGTCGCCGTGCTTTTGAATCAGCAGACTGGAGTAAGGAAGTTGATGCATACGTAGATTCTGTAAGCCAGGCAGGTGTTGGTGAAAGATACAATACAGCCAAGAAGGCATTCTTGCGTGCAGTATTGAATGAGCGCAAATGGGAATTCGCCGGTGAGAACATGCGCTGGAAGGACCTGGTGCGCAACAACATGTACTCAGAAGTTCTTTACTATACATTCCTCCGCTATTATGGTGTTGGGGAAAATGCAGGTGGTACAAGCCAATATCTCGATGCGGTTGAAATGTACGACTTCGGTGTAGAAGGTGGCAGATACGATGATCTCCCTGTAGACATGTATTACCGCCGCATAGCAAACCCAAAGAATACTTCCATCTTCCCTAATACAGCAATGGAAATTCTGGAAATTGCTAATCCATATAATACGCTTGAGCGTAAACCAACTGACCCAGAAGACATCACAAACGATGAATACAAGTGGCAGAAAAAGGAAAATAACTTTGGATGGTGGAACGATGGTGCTGGTACTCCTACCAACCAGTGTCTCTACTCTCTGTATGGTTTCATGCGTGGTGATACACAAGGACAGCCTGCATTGGTTCTGAACAATGGTCAGTTGAGCCCTATCGGTTCTGCCAACGCAGAAATGACAGCAGACAAGCTGCCTGTTGTACGTTACATTTTGCCTATTCCAAACTCCGCGATCCAGCGTAGTGGTGGAACATACAAGAATTATTATGGTTACGCTAATTAATGATTAAACAGAACATAACAATGAAAAAATATTTATTATATACTATCATGCTTCTGGGTGCGTTGTCATTCGATTCCTGCAAAGATGATGACACCGTAAGCGTAGAGGACCAGCGTGAATTCATGACCATGTTCCGTACGAACGAGAATACAGGTCGTGGAGACAGCGATCCTTACAATTGTCAGACCATCACAGTGAATGGACACAACAATAGTGTCCATCTGTACTGGTATGGAGTAGATGGTTGCAAAGGTTATGAGATAAAATATGCTCTCTACCCAAATGTTTCATCAGGTCTAGCAGAAGATTGGGAAAATCCTGAAAAAATCATTTTCGATACTATCGTAGGTCCTGACAAACTAGACATTATCTTCAACAATCTGGAATACTCTACAGCATACCGCTTTGCCATCCGTACACTTTCCAAGAAAGGCGAAGCCTACAACTCTAAATGGTATGGTTATGGAGATGGTCGCCATTGGGCAGAATATCTCGAATTAACTACCGGTAACCGCTATCCTGTACCAGAGGTTATTACCCAGAGTGCTCCTACCAAGAACTCAGTGCGCATCTATCTGAATAAATCATATACAGATGCTGTAGCCGACTGGAAAGCCAGCGAAAGTGATCCAGATGAGTTTATCAAAAACTTCCAGGTTGAAGATGATAAATTCGTTATGCAGAAACTGACTGTGGCTGCATCTTCAGAAAATCCTCAAGCAAAGGTACCAGAAGAATGGGCTAACCACGAGATTACAGATGAAGACATCGAACGTGGTTACTTTGATATTGAAGGATTGGACGAAAGTAGCGTATACATCATCAATGTTGAGAATAAGAACGTGCCTGTAAAGGTAGATGCTGTTTACAACACACTCTCTGTACGTACAGATGGCGAGGTAGGAGAACCTGTTCTTATCAAGCACGAAGTTACTGCTGTTGATACATTGAGTGACAAGAGTAAAACTGTAGACGTATCTAAGTGGAATGCCATGCGCCTTGATGAAGTCTTTACTGATTACGTCAAGAACAACAAACTTGCCGAAGGTACTATTTTCGAGCTTGAAGGTGGTAAGACCTACTACTTCAGAGACAACATGAGCCTTTCTAAGGGCTTCACTCTCCGTACAAAGCCTGAAGATATTGCAGCCGGTAAGGGACGCGCTAAGGTTTACATGGGTGGTTTGTGGAAAGAAAACAATACGCCTAAGAGCAACAACTTCATGTTTGGACGCCAACCACAAAGCGGTGAAGCATTCACACTCTTCGTAAAATCATTGATTTTTGAAGACATTGACTTCGACTGCCCTATGGCAGAATTCTTTAATGGAAGTGTAAGTGGTACAGGTAACTACTTCATCAACATGTACTCTAATGGTATGGCAATTACCTTGCAGTCATTTGAGGTTAGAAATTGTAGCTTCCAGCACATGGTTCGTGGTTTCATCCGTGTACAGGGTTCTAAAATCAAGAAGTTCGAGAAGGTACTCATTGAGGGTTGCGATTTCTACAACTGCGGTTATTATGATAACAACGGTCGTGGATATGCTTGGGTTGCAGGTGACGGAAAGCAGCCTAAGTCAAATATCTTCAACAATATGATATTCCGCAACAACACATTCTATGACTGTCCTCGTACCTGTCTCTTCACAGATAATGGTAAGAATCTGGCTTGGAACGATAATATCACATACAATATTACGCTGGAGAACAATACATTCGTAAACTTCTCTACACGTAGTTCTGGCCGTCAGCTCTTTGACTTGAGATACTTGCCAGGTGGTTCTAAGATTACTGTCAAGAACAACTTGTTCATCTTGACCAAGGACGAGGCTGATACCCGTAACCTCTATCAGGGTGGTATGGATATCCGCACTATCAATGGTTCTGGTATTGCCATCTTTGACATTGAGAACAACTGGTCTACCAATAACAATCTGACTGCTGGTCAGGTGTTCACGGGTGGTGCATTCAATGCAAAGAAAAACTCTGCCGGTAAGTGGCCAAACATGCTTGTAAATGGTGCAGATGCAGCTATGGTTACTCCAGATGACATTTCAGCTACAGAACTGATGATGGATCCTAATCCAAAGAACTATGAGAATGGAACAGATCCTACAAAACGTCACTGGCATGATAATATGAATGGACTCTACTATAAGAATACCGATAAAGTTAAGAACTCAAAGATTTACAAATTGGGTATCGGTGCTTCTAAATGGAGAACTAACATCAAATAATTATATTATCAGATATACATATTTAATAAAAAAAACAAAGAGGGCAAGCCTGTGAAGGTTCGTCCTCTTACTTTATTAATACTGCCCTAAAAAATGAAGCAGGCTTCGATGGCAAACGAAGCCTGTTTCATTTGCCATCGAAGCCTGTTTCATTGACCATCGAAGCCTGTTTCATTTTTTAGGGCATAACAGGGGGTCTCTAATCCTTGAAATCTATACTCAATTCGCCAGTGCCTAAAAGATTGTAACTCATGCGATGATATGGGGTAACTCCAAATTCCCTGATGGCAGCACGATGCTTCTTGGTAGGATAACCCTTGTTGCCTTTCCAATCGTATTGTGGGTATTCTTCTGCCAGCGCATCCATGTAATCATCACGATAGGTCTTGGCAAGGATGCTTGCCGCAGCAATTGCCAGATACTTGCCGTCGCCTTTTACGATGGTTGTATAAGGCAAATCCTTATAGGGTTTGAAACGGTTGCCATCCACGATAACTGCCTCCGGACGAACCTTGAGCTGGTCCAGGGCTCGGTGCATAGCCAGGAAACTGGCGTTGAGGATATTGATTTTGTCGATTTCTTCGGGAGTAACAACGCCCACAGCCCAAGCTACGGCATCACGCTCTATCTGCTCGCGGAGCGCCTTGCGCTTCTTATCCGTGAGCTTCTTACTATCGTTCAAATCGGCATTCTGATAACCGGGCGGAAGGATAACGGCTGCTGCATATACGCTGCCAGCCAAGCATCCACGGCCAGCCTCATCACAGCCAGCCTCTATCATATCCTTATAATAATGACTTTCTAACATTTTCTTTATTCTTGATGATACATCTTATTATTATTAAAGCAAAGGCTTCAAGCCTTCCCATTTCACATTCCAATTGCCATCCTGCGGGAAACCCGGATTAGGATGAATACTGCCATCCCAGCCGGCACACATCATGGCTACAGCCATCAACAAACCGCCATTGCCAGGAAGATAAAGGCGCAAACGGGCATCCTGATAGTTATGACCGCTTACCAGATAAGTATTCTTCTGCTGGTGCATCAGCAAAGCACCTACTGCATTCTCCGGTTCTCCCATGCGGGCAGCTCCCATAGCCATCATCGGATAATCCCAGCCCCAGGAAGTATTCCATTTCCAATTCTTCCAAATCCACTGTTCGGTCTTCTTCATCTTGGCAAAATCAATCATTCTACTATTATATGGGAACAGACCGATAGCGCCCATCGCGGCTGGATGATCACTGAACATACGAACCTTGGTATAGGTATCAGGCTCGGTTTCTGCAGCAAGATATAAACTGTCTTTAGATGCAAGAGGAGAAATCTTAGCTATAATGTCGTCCCAATGTGCATCACGAGCCTTACCTAGGCGTTCACGCCATTCCTGCGCAATTTTCAAGGCACAATGCCACTGACTGAGTTCGAAAGGAGGATTCACGGTTGTTGCAGCAGGTAAGGTTTCCTGGGCAGCAATACAACCACGAAGAATATAACGGTCTTTCTCCTTATCATATTCTGCAAAGTCGCCCATAAATTCAGCGGTTTCATCGACCAACTTCGCATATTTCTGCAAGATGGCAGGCGAAGGATCAGCACGATAAAGCAATTCCGCCAGATAAATCAGGTGTGGCTGTTGCCAAATCAGGAAACTTCCCACACTAGAAGGAGCCTCTCCTGCATCCGGATCGGTCATTTTCATCCATCTTACTCCCTTGAATCCCTGTCGCTGGGCTATCTTGCGGGCATTCGGCTCAGCCTTAAAATACCAGGATAAAGAACGCTCCAACAATTCAGGATGTCCCCACAAGGCAAATTGTGCCTGGTGCCAGAGAATCATCTCCAAATGGAATTTGCCAAACCAGGAATTATAGGTAAGACCGGTTTCCTGAGGAGGAGTTTCACCTGCATCCTGAATAGCCAGCAGGTATTGGCTCAACACTACACGGCGCTCCATCTCCTGAGCACGAGGATCCTTACACTGTCCGAAATCTACCATCGCTCCTTTCTGCCAATAGCGATTCCAATAAGCCTTGGCTGCATCCGCAACCTCAGCAAAAGTCTTGCTCTCAGAAGATATCTGCTCTGCATATTCACAGGTCAACTTCAAGTCAGCAGACTTTGACTGCAGCTGATAGAAGTTCTTGCCTTTCTGCTTGAGTTTAGCTGTACCCTGCCATCTTAACATCACGAAATAGACGGTTTCATCGATAGTTCGTTTCAATACGGCAGAATTCTTATCCTGTGAAACAAGCATTGTGGAATGAAGATGATCTTTATTCCAATCGCAAGCATCATCACAATGACCGCCTGTAGGATAAGCAAAACGGATATCAAATGCAATAGAACCTTTAGACTGGACGTGAGTAGCAATCATATCCAGCTCAGGATGACAAGTGGTCTCCACCTGATAAGCACGACCATGATAAATAAAGCTGCTCTTAATCATTCCATCCCACATGTCCAAAATTTGGTTAACCTGCTGTATATTCTTAGGATCAGACCCCAGAGAAAGTCCCAATGTACCCAAATGCAGACGATGAGGATTGACACGATACCAATCTCCTGCAGCCTTCTTTCTCTTATCTTCCTTAATCTGGGTAGCGTATGGCTCCTTTCTTCCTCTTCCATAGTCATAATAACGCCAACTTTCTTCCGGTTTATAATTCTCAGGATTGGCAAATGAATGCCAGCCCCAATCGCTCATCGTACCCAAAGGAACGCCCTTGGAATAAGGCTTAGGGAAGACTGAAGGCCGGTTCCATCGACAGTCATGGCAAAGCCACCATTACCCACAGACAGAGAATTCAACGAATCCATCGTCACTACATGAGGATTATTCCTCTCTACTACCTGCTTTCTATCTATATTCTGAGCAGAAAGGCTCAAGGAAACCAACAGAAAAGCACTTAAAAATATTCTTTTCATTTGTTTGTTTTTAGGTTGTTTTATGTAAATATAAAAACAATAATTCCCCAATTCCATCATAGAAATGGGGAATCATTATATATAAAAGCTTTTAGAACATCTGAGAAACGCGTTTTACGCCTGCTACAAGCGCATCAACCTCCTCCTTGGTATTGTACAAGGCAAAGCTGGCACGAACAGTTCCCAGAATGCCATAACGGTCCATCAAAGGCTGAGCACAATGATGACCGGTACGGACAGCAATGCCCAAACGGTCGAGCAAGGTTCCCATGTCCATATGATGAATATCACCAACCAAGAAGCTGACAACGGCATCCTTGCCCTCCTGCTCACCAAAAAGTCTGATTCCATCGATGGTACGCATCTGCTCCATGCAGTAGCGGGTGAGTTCCTGCTCGTGCTTGGCAATGTTATCCATGCCGAGCGCTGAAACATAATCGATGGCCTTTGCCAGACCATGGGTAGCTACATAATCAGGAGTACCAGCCTCGAACTTGAAAGGCAGTTTCTCGAAAGTGGTCTTCTCGA
>ENA-OVAL01000240-OVAL01000240.1-human-gut-metagenome-genome-assembly--contig:-NODE-240-length-13744-cov-5.074878_pt1 | contig 13744 bp, 9 predicted proteins | sample MGYA00242095_ERZ508980 | MGnify/ENA primary metagenome ERZ508980 (study PRJEB26280, sample SAMEA2531411) | human gut metagenome | biome: human gut; feature: human-associated habitat; material: faeces... | reverse complement strand
TGACCTCCTAATATATTTATGATATTATTCTGTCTTTCTTGTTGAATCATACCAAGGGGGCGGCGGAGCCGACGGATGAGTTGCATTTCTTCGAGCTTTAGCTCGGTTGTATGGTTTTTCAATTTCCCCATCTCTCATTTCTCATCCCCACTTTCCTCTTTATCAATAGATTACTTAGAAATCATTTATTCCCTTGCATGATTTTTAAGCAGTTACAGAAAAATTCAATAGTATTTAAAAGCCGATAGTATCGTTACTTTTACTGTTTGTCACCCTTAAGAGTACTTTTACGGCGCCAATTTTCTTCAAATGTTGTATAATAATCATAGGCAACTGCCCGCAGTTTACCTGAAAAGACTGTTCCCAAGGGTGAGTCTTTGGAAGGGAGAGTGCCCGGTGAGGTTCCTCCGGTATCGTTACCCGGAAGGAAAGCAGCCGATCGCCGACCCGGACAAGGAATAGTCCCCATGAGGCCTAAGCCTCCGAAACTCTTTTTCGATTGCAGATATACCTGCCGCTTCTCCGAGCATTGTTTGTTTTGTCCGGAGGGGTCCAATGCCTCAATGAAGCTGCCGTATATCCGCCGGCGCAAGCGTACGCCTCGCAAGCACCGGTCCTCTTTTCCAAAGAAGAATAAGGAAGAAGATGCGAAAGCTCTTTCCTCCCTGCCATCAGGCCAGAGTCAGGCCGAAAAGCAGCAAGAAGAAACCTTACGTCTCTCCGCCCGTATCGGACGCCAATCTTCCCGCTCCCGCACGCTGTCAGTGCTTCCGTGGAAAAGTCATTCATGCCGTCTTTCACGTATCCCGCAGACAAGAGCCAGCCGCTGATGCAGCGGCGCGATGGAATCCGTCTTTCCTCCTTCCAATCGCAAGGGTCTCCTAACCCATGCATCTCTTTCGCAGCAGCATAGTTGATATGTTCCTGTGACTAGATCATTCCCAAACTCCAAAAATAAAGAAGCCCTCCCTGCCGGCTGCCATCCGGTAAGGAGGGTTTTTACGTGGGAATTGCGTGTGGATGGAGGCGAGGATGTGCGGTTTTCCACGAGCAACGCGAGGTTGGCATGTTTTCCCTTTGCGAAGCAAGGGAGGGTTAACTCCCTCAAACCAGCCTTCAGCTGAAGAAAAACCAGAAAAGCCTGCGCTGCTCGCAGGGCAGGCTCAGCTCCCCCACGTAAAAGAGCCATGAAGCGTAAATCTCGCTTCATGGCTCTTTCATTTCCACAATTCACTGCTGCAAGGGGGGATGCAGTGAATCATTTCATCCAGCTTGAGAGCTGGTCGATGAGGCCTTTGCAGGCTGCCTCGGAGGCCTTGATGGCTCCGGCGAAGGTGCCCTCTTCATAAGGGTTCTCAATGTCCCCTTCAAATCCTGCATATTCGGAGAGCAGGTGGATCTTGTTGTCGACGTCGCCGCCCATAGTATTGAAGAGGGCGGGGTTATCGGGGTTGTCGACGAGAAGGATGAGGTTGTAGTTGTCATAAGTCTTCCATTCGAGCGGAATGGGGACTTCGGGGGTGACTGGGAAGCCTGCAGCCTCGAGAGCGTTCTTTCCTTCTTCACAAAGTGGTTCACCTTTGCAATCTTCGATTCGGGCACTTTCTGCTTCGATGCGGTCTTCGAGGTCAGCATCCTGAATGAGCTGCCTTGCGATGAAGAGCGCGGCAGGCGGCTGCCCGGTGCCGGTGTGGGTCAGAAACAGGAGTTTGAACATTGTAAGCTCCTTTCCAAGTGGAACAGAATATAAAGGGGTATGTTTTTAGTATAAAGGAGTTTTGTAAAGATTGTGTAAAGAAATAAGTAAAGTTATGGGTAAGGAAATGGGGATCAGAGAGCGGCGAGGGCCTCTTTGGCGGGCGCATAGCCCAGGGCTGCGGCTTTCGTGAGGAGCTGGCGGGCGAGGGGGAGATTTCTTTCTCCGCCAAGTCCCTTTTCAAGGAGCAGGGCTTCGCCGGTCATGCCCGGGGCGGCGATGATGTCGCCTCTTTCCGCAGATTTCCTGTACCATTTCAATGCAAGGGCATAATCCCTTTCTACACCTGTCCCGTCCTCATAGCATTTCCCGAGGAGGTACTGGCTCGTGATGTCGCCGTCTTCCGCGCCTTTCTTGAACCAGGAGGCAGTTTCCTTGTCATTCTTCGGGACGCCGCGGCCTTCCTGATAGAGGAGTCCGATGTAGCGGGCGGCTTTCATGTGGCCTAGCTTGTCAGCTTCCTTGAAATAGGCGAGTGCTTTGGCTGCGTCTTCTTCTGTCTTTCCATTATAGAAACGGAGGCCCTGGCTTAGGACTTCGCCGGCAATTTCATGCTTCTCTCCCTGGGAAAGGCCGCTTTCGTTGAAGGAAACGGGAGTGTTGTCCAGTGTCTGGAGATAGAGCCAGTCACGGATGCCCGGGATATTGTAGGCAAAGGTCCATGTGTACATGTGGTTGCCGTTCTGGAAGACGGTGTAATTGATGGCAGCGTCCTGCTTTTTGATCTGGCGCACGAGGTCGGCCATGGACTTGGAGTCAGCGTGGCTGTTCCAGAGGGGAGCAGTGGCTACTTTCGTGCCCAGCTTTTCCCAGCGGGAGACAGCGTCGTTCATGCCCGGATACGCTTTCGTGTCGCCTTCGCTGACGAGGATCCAGAGGTTCTTGTCCTTCAGCGCTTCCATTTCCTGCGTGTTCCACTGGCAGGCGACAAGGAACTGTGCGGCAAAGAGGTCCGGATACTTATCGCTGATGGCGATGTTTGCCATGCCGCCCTGGGACTGGCCGGTGCCGTAGATGCGGTTCGTGTCGACGGCGTACGTGTTCGTGACATCATGGATGAGATCGGTGACGAGGGTGAGGCCCTTTGTCCAAACGTTTTCATCCGTCGTCATCATGCCGAGGGAGTCGACGAGTTCCTGTGGATACTGGACGGCAAGGACGATGGAAGGATGCTTCTTCTGCTCTTCCTCCGATGCCCAGACGGTCGCGCCGTTGCCCTGGACGAGGGTGATTTTCGGATCGCTGATATTCGTGCTGGCATCCGGGATGAAGACGAGAAGCGGGTAGCTCTTCGATTTGTCATAGCCCTTCGGAAGGTAGAGGTAGTAAGGGATCGTTGCCTTCAGGGCCGGATCAGTGTAAGTGTGCTTGATGAAACCGGAAATGTCCGGCTCAAGGACGGAAGTGTCCGTATAGACCGTCTTTCCAGCAGGGATGGTCTCCCCCTCTTGGCCGTGCGGATCGGGCCGGTCTGCGTGACCTTCACGGAGAGGTCAGGCATGACGCGGTCGCTCTTCATGGACGCATCACCGTTCTTGGGGCCTTCCTTTCCTTTAGAGCCGCCCTGCTTAAAGGGCATATCGGACTGCGGATTCGTGTTCTTGATATTGATGATGACATACCTGCCGGCTTCCGTGGGTTCGCTCGGGGATGCCGTGGTCGCTGCCCAGACGGAGGCGATTTCCTTTCCTCCCACGGAGAAATCTTCCGCGGAGAGGGAAGTTGTCAGGATTTTCTCAGGATATTCGAGAGCGATTTGGGAGACCTGCTCGCCCCAGCCATAGTTGCGGGCGATGGAAGTGACCGAAGAAACGAGAGGGGCTGCTGTTTCAGCTGCCGGCGCAGTACTTGCCGGAGCAGGCGCTGCTGCCAGACTTGCGCCGCCTCCCAGAAGACAGAGCGCACATGCCAGTGCGCAGATCATTTTTTTCTGTTTCATGGATATTCTCCTTTCGAGCGGATGTCCGCTGTCCTCATTGTAGCACCGGGGAATATAAAAAAGTCAAGAGAAATACGTAGGGGGGAAAAGGAAAGAAATCGGGAGGAAATGGGAGCCATCCGCAGGAAATCCAAAAGTGACCACTCAGCCGAATGATAGAAGTCTTACGGATATAATAAAAAAATAAAATAGAAAATCAAAAGCCATAAAAGATTGGTAAGGCACGAAAAATCCCGATTGTATCGGATTTTCTTCGATATCTTTCGTTCTTCCGGCGCGAAACTGGCCGTTTGAAATAATAGACTATTTACTTATTTTGTCGAAAATATTAAAATAAAAATGAGACATAAGCATTCTTTGTGCAATGCTTATTTGATATATATAAGGACGTTCTAGGGTGAACGATTCAAGGCGGTGAATATGGATGTTGGATGAGAAAACGATTGAAGAGCTCCATTCCTATTATGACAGGCTCCCCGGGGGCATTTGTCTGGTCAAGGCAGATGATTCCGAGGAAATTTTGCTTGCCAACGCGGAGCTTCTGAATTACTACCAGTGCGCGAACTGGCAGGAGTTCAAGGAGCTGACCGGAGGGACGTACCGGGGCATGGTGGAAGCATCCGACTATATTCCGCTGAAAGATATCGTAAGAGTGAAGGGGCAGCCGGAGGCAAATTATGCCTACTTCCAGTTCCCGTACAGGACGAGAGAAGGCCATTTCAATAAAGGAAATGCGCTCCTGATCCGCACGACGCAGAAGGGGCTCGGGGACATCTGGTCCATCAATGTCATGAAGAGCAAGTACAGCCGCGCGCCCGGTGAGACGGAAAATATCACAGGGCTCCTTGGGGGTACTGCGTTCTACAAGCGTGTCAATGAACACATCCAGATGGAAAAGATCGACGGGACCGGCGGACTGTACTGTTCTGTCTATTTCAACCTCACGAACTTCAAATTGTACAACTCCAATTACGGCATTGAGCAGGGCGACGAACTGCTCCGGAAGGTGGCGGACGTACTGCGCGCGCATTTCCCGTACTCCATCATCGCCCACTTGAATGCCGATAATTTTGCCCTCGTTGCGCCGCGTGACGGCGTCATCGAGCAGGTGGAAGCCGTCTGCCGCGAAGTCGATGAAATGATCGACAATTTCAGCATCACACTGAAGGCCGGCGTCTTCTTCCGCGACCCGGACAATCCGTCCGAATATACAGCCAACAGTGCTTTCGATATGGCCAAGATCGCCTGCGACTCCATCAAGGGCGATGCCAGCAGGAGCTGGGCCACGTACACCGAGACGATGGGGAAGAACCTCGCTGCCCGCGCGTACGTCCTGGAGAATTTCGACCGCGCCCTGAGAAACGGCTACATCAAGATTTTCTACCAGCCTGTCGTCCGCACCCTGACAGGGAAGCTCTGCGGCATGGAAGCGCTCGCCCGCTGGGAAGATCCCGAAAGAGGCAGACTCACGCCGGACATGTTCGTTCCGGTCCTTGAAGATGCCAAGCTCATTTACAAACTGGACTCCTACGTCGTCGAGCAGGTCGGGAAACGTTTGCGCACGATGGAAGATTCCGGCATGCCGGTCCTCCCGATTTCCGTCAACCTGTCCAGCGCCGATTTCGATCAGGTCGATCCCCTCGACGTCGTCGAAAGAGTCGTCAGGAAGTACCGCCTGCTCGGAAGTTATATTCGCATAGAAATCACCGAAAGCGCCCTCGTCAAAGACGGCAAGAAGCTCCAGCGCGAAATCGACCGCTTCAGGAAAGCGGGCTACCAGTGCTGGATGGACGACTTCGGAAGCGGCTACTCCTCCTTCAATGTGCTGCAGAATTTCCACTTCGATGAACTGAAGATCGATATGGCCTTTCTGCGCAATTTCAATGACCAGAGCCGGAAAATCATCAAATCCATCGTCCTCATGGCGAAATCCCTCGGCGTCCATACGCTCGCTGAAGGCGCCGAGACGCAGGAACAGGTGGATTTTCTCCGCTCCGTCGGCTGCGAAAAGATCCAGGGCTACTTCTACGGTCGTCCGATGAAGTATGATGACCTCCGCGTCCACTGCCGCGACAAGAACCTGCGCGAAGAAACGCGTCAGGAAGAATTTGCCTACGACAAACTCGGCCTCATCAATGTCCTCACCGGTGCGCCGGTCGCCCTCTGCGCCGTCAATGACAAATCGATGAGAATCCTCTACGAAAACGACGCCTACAAGAAAGTCTTCGAAGGCGTCAGCGTCAGCGACCTCCGCCAGGCCAATGCCAATCTGGCGGCCGACGACCTGCCGATGCACAAGAAATTCAGGACCTTCGTCGACAAAGCTGTCGACAGCATGAAGAAAGAATCGATGACCTACGTCGACAATGGAAAGTACCTGCGTGTCAATATGGAAATCGTCGCCAGGACGAACCAGATCAGCGTCGGCCGTCTGGCCCTCTACAACATCACATTTGACGATAAATTCAAGGAAACGAAGCGGTATGACGAAATCTTCAGAAACGCCATCCTCTTCTACGACGGGATCTACTATGTCCACATGGACACGGGCGTCCTCGAAGTCCTTGAGACCATTAATCCGCTCCTGAAAGCAGGTGACCGCATCCCGTATGCACGCCAGCTCATCGCGCGCTATGCGGCCCGCTTCATCCACAGGGATGATCAGGAACGCTTCATGCAGTATGCAGATGCCAAGAGACTGTATGAAATCGCGAAGGCATCGAAACGGTCCGAAGCGAACAACGTCTTCCGCGTCAAGCAGAAAGACGGCAACTACCGCTGGAAAGAATTCGACGCCATCGTTCTCTATAAATCCCAGTCCAAGGACCTTCTCCTCTGCCTCAGAGACGCCACCATGGAACGCCTCCGCGAAAGAGAAGAGAAAGTGCCTGAATTCTTCGAATCCTTCGGCTACGTGCCAAGAAATGAAACAAGGGACTACAACCAGCAGAACAGCCAGATTTTTATCAACAATGCCCTGCAGTCTTTCCTCGACTTCTCCGGCATCAAGTTCTTCTGGAAGGACAAGAACCGCCGCTTCAAAGGCGCTTCGAACGCTTTCCTCAATTACTACGGCCTAAAGCTGGAAGACATCCTCGGCAAGACGGACGAAGACATGGGCTGGCATATCAACGAAGGCCCGTACAAGGACGACGAATGGGCCGTCCTCCGTCATGGACGCGTGAAACGCCACGTCATCGGCCACTGCATCATCAAAGGCGTACTGCACACCATTGCTGCCTCGAAATTCCCGATTTATGACGGCAATGAAATCGTCGGCCTCGCCGGCTACTTCAACGACGTCGACAAAGGACTCTGGCGCCAGGAGCAGCAGGTCAAGATCGGCCTCACCGATCCGGACACTGGACTCTTCGGCTTCCGCGGCATGATGATGACAGGCCTCCAGTATGCGGACAACTACCGCCTCCATGGAGAAGACTTCTGCGCTATCATGCTCGACGTGCCCGACTTCGATGCCACCGTCCGCATGTACGGCCCGCAGATCAGGAAGAAACTCCTGAAACGCATCCAGAAAGCGCTTGATACCTTCGACGTACAGAAACGCGCACTCGGCCATATCGGCGAAGGCGGCAATTTCCTCTGCTTCGTCAAAAGACAGGATGCCAAATCCATCTACAAGTACCTCATCCAGCTCGCCAAGAATATCCATGAAATCACCAAGATCGACGGATACGACTGCACCCTCTACCTGCGCTATTCGACCGCATGGTGCTCCGAGTCCAAGAACCTCGACGGCATGCTGCACCTCCTCATGGAACGTCTGAATGACCAGAAACTCTAGAAACGCAGCGAATCCGACTACATCGGCGACTGCATCTCCTTCGACAGGAGAAAGTTCGACGACATGGACGAAAGAGTCGCCATGAGCGATCCCGATACATACAACCTCGTCTACCTCAACAAAGCCCTCCGCCACGACCTGGGCCTGACAGAGGATGAAGACATCACAGGAAAGAAATGCTACGAAGTCCTCGAAGGCGCCAAGAGCCCGTGCGAATTCTGCACGAACGAACGCCTCTCCAGAGACTACTTCTATAAGTGGGTCCACCACGACGCAAGAACCGGCCAGGACTACATCATGCGCGACACCCTCGTACCGTGGCGCGGCAAGAACTACCGCTTCACCTTCTCGACCTGCCTGAAAGACTACGTAGGCAAGTACCTCAAGGAGAACGGGGAAATCGTCGGAAAATCCGCAGCGAATGAAATGATCGCCATTGCCCTCGACGAAAGAGATCCCGACGCCAGCATCGACAAAATGCTCGAAAGCATCGGGGAAGCCCTCAAAGCCGACAAGGTCATGATCTTCGAAGAAGATGAAGAAAACGTCTCCGCTACCTATGAATGGAAGAAGGAAGGCGTTCCTTCCACCATCGACAAACTCCAGAAAATCCCGCGCGAAAAGGCGAAAGCCCTCTACCAGGGCTACGTCCCCAGCGAAGTTACCATCATCAACGACCCGGAAAGAATGAACAAGGCCTTGAAAGACGGCAACATCAGTGCCGTCAAAATCAACAGCCTCGTCTCCGGGCACCTTGCCATCAACAGGAAATCCTTCGGTTTCGTCGAAGTCGTCAACCCGGCACCCGACAGACTGAAAGACGCCTCCCTCCTCCTGACAGCCGTCACCAGATTCCTCAGCGTCCTCATCCGCAACAGAGACATCTACAAACGCTTGAGACAGCTCGGGAACACCGACCAGCTCACAGGAGTCATGAACAGGCATCGCTTCATGGGACTCATGCAGCACATCCCGCAAGGCGAACCCATCGCCCTCATCTACGCTGACTTCAATGACCTCAAAGACATCAACGACACCGACGGCCACGAAGCAGGCGATGAAGCACTCAGGAAAATGGCCTGCGCCATGTGCTCCGTCGTAGACCAGAACCGCGTCTTCCGCGTAGGCGGCGACGAATTCATAGCCGTCGCAGAAGAAGTCAACCTCGACGACGTCAAAGAAATCGTCAAGAAAATGAGACAAGCCTTCGACGAACAAGGCGTCAGCGCAGCCCTTGGCTACGGCATCTTCAAAATGCCCATAGACGACATAGAAGCCGCCATCGCCGAAGTCGACCACTGGATGTACTACGACAAACGCCGCGCCAAAGAAGAACAGCACAAAGACCAGGACTTCATCCCCGACCACCTGCCGGAAAAAACCGCAGGACAGAAGGAAGAAGGAAAAGAAAACCCAGAACAGTAAAAGGAGAAAAGGATAAGACCTTCACAACAGGGGGAAGGAGATCCTTTATATCTTCAAAAAGATAAAACCTTTACAACTGGGAAAACAGAACGACCCGAGAACCGGGGGGAAAACATACAACCGGTAAAAACGAAAGCCGAAAAACCGGGAAAAGCTAAGACCGGGAAACCGGGAAAAGCTAAGACCGGGAAACCGGGAAAAGCTAAAACCGGGAAACCGGGAAAAGCTAAAACCGGGAAATAAAAAACCATGCCAGACCAAAATGCTGGCATAGTTTTTTTGTGGGAAGAGAAAAGCGAACAACCTCGCTTCGCTCGCAAAAACTTTTATAAAAACCAATGAATACTGCACCTCTTTCCCGGCAACTTTAGAAAATGTATTTTCTAAAAAACCATAAAACCAGCCTAGAGGCTGAAGAAATGCAACTCATCCGTCCGACATCAGAATTTAAGGTCGGGCACCTTCCCTTCCAGGGCAAGGTCAAAGGCATTCTTCCCCGCTGAGGCAGGTCAAAACCTTCCGGATCGACGCGAATCACCTTTATCAACTGCAATGTACTGAGTCCTGATTTTCAGGGCCGTAGGCCGGTCTTAACCTTGCTCCAAGAGGAGAAGGTGGCGGCGGAGCCGACGAAAACATCATTTCCCAGCCTGTAAGGCGGCTGTATGGTTTTTAATCTCTCCTCTCTGCTGTCCGTTTTTAAGCCTTTCCTACTTTGCCATTTCCTCGACTCACCATCATAAAATTTCCTATTTCCTCAAATCACTCCCGCGGCTTGCTGTCAAAAAGTCGCATTTTGTCCAGCATGCGTGGTACATGCATGGGATTTACTAAAAATCATGATATAATAAAGAAAAAATAATTTATTTTTCTTTATAGGAGGAAATCACAAGTATGGATGACGGCCACATATGGGGCGAATTATTGATCATCATTTTGCTGGTACTGGCCAATGGGGCTTGTTCTCTGGCGGAGATTGCCATCGTAGGCGCCAGGAAGACGAAGCTGCAGGAAATGATTGACGCGGGCAGCAAGAACGCTGTCTACGCGCTGCGTCTGGCGGAGAAGAAGGAAGAACTCTTCTCCACGATCCAGGTGGGCATCACGACCATCAGCATCATCACTGGTATGTTTTCGGGCGCGTCGCTGGCGGGTCCTTTGGGGCGCGAGCTGGAGAAAATCCCGTTCCTTGCCCCGTATGCGCAGGGCGTCAGCATGGTCACCGTCATGGTGCTTGTGACGTACTTTTCATTGATTATCGGCGAGCTCGTCCCGAAATGGGTCGCGATCGCCATTCCGGAGAAAGCAGCCTGCGCCATTGCAAGGCCGATGATCCTTCTTGCGACCGTCTGCCGTCCGCTCGTGCTTTTCTCCACGTGGTCGACGAAAGTCGTCGTCAATCTAATCGGCGTGAAAATGGGCGGTGAGCAACCGGTCTCCGAAGAAGAAATCCGCGTCCTCCTCCAACAGGGGGCAGAACTCGGCACCTTCGACAAGGAAGAACCGGAAATCATCGACAATGTCTTTGAACTCAACGACCGCACCGCCGCTGACTGCATGACCGCGCGTCCGCAGCTGACATGGCTCGACCTGGAAGACACCGAGGAAAAAATCTGGAAAGACATGATGGAGACCACCCATTTCAGGCTTCCTGTCGGGAGCGGATCCCTCGATGATTTCAAAGGCCTGGCCGACCTTTCCGAAGTCCTTATGGACCAGCACCTTTACCCGGACAAACCGCTGAAGGCATCGCTCATCGAAAAAGTACGCCAGCCGCTCTTCATTCCGGAGACACTCATCCTGACGAAACTTCTCCGCTTCTTCCGCACGAAGGGCGTCCACGAAGCCGTCGTCATCGACGAGTACGGGACATTATCCGGCCTCATCACACTCCATGACGTCCTCGAAGAAATCGTGGGCGACATGCCGGGCGACAAGCAGGACATCATTGACGAGAAAAACAAATTTATCCGCCGCTCCGAAAACTCCTGGCTGGTGGAAGGGCTCTGCTCCATCGATGAATTCAGGGAATATTTCCACATCGAGGAAGAGCTGCCAGGCGAAGCGGAAGACTACTACAAGACTTTGGGGGGCTTTATCACCTACCTGCTCGGCTACATTCCGAAAGAAACGGAAAAAGCAACCTATGACCGATTCACATTCGAAGTCATGGACTGCGACAACCGCAGAGTGGATAAGGTATTGGTAACGGAAGGAACTCCTTCCGAGAAGGAGCAAAAAGAAAATGGCAAAAAAAATTGATGAAGAAACCATGCTGGAGAACATAGAAAACCTCCGCAGTGAACTTTCTGAAACAAAAGGATTCCTGCAGACATACATGCTCGATCCAGATCCCGACTCCCGCCCCGCTGAAGACGAAAGACTGAAAACCGTCGTCCGCCTCGCAGGAGAAATGGAAGATATCCTGGCCCAGCTCACCGGCGGCGTCCACACAGAAGAAGTCAAAGAAGAAACTCCGGAAGAAAAAGAAGCTGCTGCTGAAGAAGAAAAAGACGAAGAAGTCATCAAAGAAGCAGAAGAATCCGAATACACCGAAGAAGAACCAAAAGAAGAAGCTGATGACGAAGAAGACGAAGAGGAAACCGAAGAACCGGAAGAAGTCTCTCTCGAAGGCACTCCTGAAGAAACAGAAGAAGACGCAGAAGACGACTTCATCCCGGTAGCCCAGGACATCTCCGAACCCGCCGACGACATCAACCTCGAATACAAAACCCACGAACTCGGAACACCTGGCGAAGACGAAGACAACATCGAAGCAGACTGGAACCTGAACGAAGAAGACATGATGCCAGCCTTCCGCGCCTACGCCACCAGCGAAGAACTCGAAGAAAAGAAAGCAAAGAAAGACAAGAAAAAAGACAAAAAGAAAGCAAAGAAAGACAAGAAAAAAGACAAAAAAAAAGCAAAGAAAGACAAAAAGAGCAAAAAAATGAACAAAGAAGCCGGCCTCTTCGCCGACGTCGAAACATTTGAGTAACAAAGAAGAGGTCACCGGAGATGGGGATGCAGCATTTCCTGGGCCGTAGGCCGGTCTTAACCTTGCTCCGGAAGGAGAAGGTGGCGCCGAAGGCGTGGGATACAGTAGTTCCCAGCCTGTAAGGCGGCTGTATGGTTTTCTCATTTCTTGGCTGTCCCCGTTAGGGGAAAGTGGCGCCGGAGGCGACGAAAGGGGTTCATTCTCACTCCCTCCATCTTGCTTGTACGCTTTACACTTTCGTTCCAATTAAAGAGGATGTACGACGATCACTCGTTACTGCATCCCCTTTTTCATCTCAAAAGACAATTTGTTTCCATGAAAGAAGGAATCATTATGCCGAATTATGCCAAAGATGGCGAAGTCATGTACCACACCGGCCTGACCAAAGAAATGATAAAAGGCGCCAAATACGCCCTCGTTCCCGGCGACCCGGGACGCGTCGAAGGCCTTGCCAAAGCCCTTGATCCGAACGCCGCCTTTGTCGCCAGCCACAGAGACTTCACCACCTGGACCGCCGAAGTGAATGGACAGCCTATCCTCGTCATGTCCACCGGCATGGGCGGCCCCTGCGTTACCTTCGCCGTAGAAGAACTCGCCCGCCTCGGCGTCAAAACATTCATCCGCGTAGGCACCACAGGCTCCATGCAGGAAGACCTGAACCTCGGCGACATCGTCATCAACAAAGCAGCAGTCAGAATGGATGGCGCCTCCAAAGCCTACGCCCCCATCGAATACCCCGCCGCTGCCGACATGCGTGTCACACTTGCCTTAGAAGAAGCCGCAAGGACCCTGAAGATCCCCTTCAAAACAGGCATATCCGTCTCCACCGACAGCTTCTGGCCCGGCCAGGAACGCTACGACAGCTACGCCGGCTACGTCCGCCGCGCCTACCAGGGAAGCCTCGAAGAATACCAGCACCTCGGCTGCACCAACTTCGAAATGGAAAACGCCACCCTCTTCACACTCTGCGACGTCATGGGCCTTTACGCAGGCTCCGTCTGCGGCGTAGTCGCCAAAAGAACCGACAGCGAGACAGTCGCCCCACACGACGTCTACGAAGAAGCAGAAAAAAGATTCCAAAAGACAGTCAAGCTCGCATTAAAAATGCTCACAGGACACTTTCTCGTGAGGATTTGAGGATAGAAAAAATAAATGGTACGAAAAAAGGACCTATCGAAGGTCCTTTTTTCGTTGTCAGACTGCGCTGACGCCGCTAACACTCGCCTTTCCAGGGGAAGGGCCGTAGGCCGGTCTTAACCTTGCTCTGGAAGAGAAGGTGCGCCGTATACCAGTTGGCAATGATGGTAGGAGCAAGAATGACTCGAAAGTTTGTGTACGGGGCGGATGAGTTGCATTTCCTAGGCCATGGGCCGGCTGTATGGTTTTATCATCATTTCTCTCGCTCCCACCATTGCCGCTAAAATGCCAAGGTACGCCTTCTGTTTAGAAAAGATGGGAAAGAAGGCTCTTTCTTATTACACCTTTACAACCGCCCCAAGGTGCGAATGGGAACACCAACAACCAAACTTCGTTCGAGGAAAACAAGCCAACCTCGTTCCACTCGCAGAACCTTTTTATATGAAAGAAATTAAGGGATACTACACTCTTTCCCCCGGCAACAGCTAAAAGATTAGCCGGGCCTCCTTCCTCTCCGAGGCAGGTTTTCTCGATTCTGATGGATAGTATCGAACGAGTATCATACGATTATCATTTACGGTGAACGTATTTAAATCACTATTGATAATAGCCGTTCTCGCCGTTGCGGAAGGTTTTGACCTACCCCAGCGGGGAAGGAGTACCGGACTTCAACTGTTGCCGGGAAAG
>ENA-OVAL01000234-OVAL01000234.1-human-gut-metagenome-genome-assembly--contig:-NODE-234-length-13964-cov-17.164354_pt1 | contig 13964 bp, 3 predicted proteins | sample MGYA00242095_ERZ508980 | MGnify/ENA primary metagenome ERZ508980 (study PRJEB26280, sample SAMEA2531411) | human gut metagenome | biome: human gut; feature: human-associated habitat; material: faeces... | reverse complement strand
TGTTGATGACGACTCTACCATCAGCTCATATATACCTTTCCGACACAAGCATATATTGTTTTCATTTGTACTCAGAGTGTGTACAGTTTCAAACCATGATTTACATTCTAACATAAGAAACTGAAGCCGTGACCATTTGTGTATTTTTGCCAAACTAACTCCAGTATATACAACAGATGTAAAAGATTTCTGCAAAATCGACCGAAATCATAAGAAAAAAACACCAAATCAGCAAATTTCTTAAAGATTATATCTGTTTATTAAGATTATTTTTGTATATTTGCAGCATTATTTTGGTGGTAAAGCCTGTTGGCCTGCCACGTGACAATAGGACTTTACGGAGCAAGCCTATATCACAATTCTTCTCCGTAGTAGCAGTCCGTTCTCTCTCACTGGTCTCTCCCTGCGCGGCAGAGGCATACGTTTTTATATTTTTCAAACACTCCAAATTGACAGCGCATGAGAAAGTTTACTTCTTTGTTACTGTTAGGCTTCGCTCTCGGCAGTTTCGCACAAACGCCCGGAGGCGTCAGCGGAAGCGAACTGTGGTTCAAGACTGCGCCTTTGAACTCAGACCTGCAAGGTTATTACCGTTGGCAGGATTTCTCTGGGGATTCCATACGGCTGATGCTATTGGACAGCCGTGGCGTCAAGTCTGAACTTACTCTTCCGAACAGTTCAGTCCATTACTTCAACTTCAATCCGAGTCTCTGGCTCGCAGACGGATTCCGCAGCCTGAGTGCCAGCCTCAAGCACGGCAACCTCTCACAGGCTACCGTCATTGGTGTCTTTGCCCCCGAAATGGCGACCATTGGCAAAGACATGGTGCTTTATGCCCTTGATGGCCGCAAGGGCGACGGAGCCATTCTGAGCAAGGACAAAGCCGTAAGGGGTAGAGGTGTTGAACCACTGGACTATGGTTCAGCATCGGGTGAAGACCTGCTTTATCAACCAAGCGATTCTTTGTCCGAGAACGGTTTTAAGGAAAGCGCTCTGCGAGTTGTTTCCTACTTCAAGGTAAGCAATCCTTCAACAACATTGTGGGGAGACAACTCCAACACCACATTATTCATCGGAATCCCTTCCACCTCTGGCAGTTTCGGTACGGATTTCCCGACCTCGCTCTTCGGTAATGCTTCCATCCGGGGATATGCCCCTGAGCTTATTGTTTTCAGCAGGATGCTGACACCTGACGAGCGCAGGAAGGTGGAAAGTTACTTGGCAGTGAAGTATGGCATCACCCTCAAAGGCTCATATCTTGACAGCGAAGGAAACTTGATTTGGGACTTGGCGGAGAACCAAGCCTATCATCATCGTGTGACAGCCGTTGGAAACGATATAGCAGGAAGTCTTTTACAACCGCTTTCCGCTACCTCGTATGAGGAAAGTCCGACTTATGCGGCATTGCAGGACAATGACACCTATTATGATGCCAACCCTTATAGTCTTTCATCTGCCTCACGTCTGCTTGTTATGGGACGTGAAAGCGGCAATCCGATGCCAGACAAGGGATATACATTTTGGGGTGATGATGATGCGTCACTTGCAACCTACACATCCCCGACAGATTCCCTGTGGCACATCATGAAACGTACATGGATGGTCAAGACCAATGTGCCGTCAACGTCTGACAGTACAATGACAAGATGGACTGCACAAGGATTTGAGGTTTCGAGGAATGGCTTTACCGACAACATCATTCAAGAGGAAGCCGCTTCTGGGGCTTATGCCATTACTCCTGCCTTTGTTGAGGGTGGCGGCGCATTGGAGTTTACCTGTCCTACAAGTCACCCGACTTTTGACGTTGGCTTCGGAAGCAATGGCGGTAATACTTGCAAGTACGGTTTCCGAATCTCCAACGCAGGGACTGTTTACCCAATCATCAATGGCACTGTATCAAATTCGTACATTGCCACGGATGTTGATGGAACGGACATCTCTATCCGCAAGGAAAGCAAAAACATCTATCTGCGTGTTGACGGAATAGGAAGTGCCACAAGAACCATATCCCTTTCGGATGCGGCAGAAACAGATACCAGCGTAGGCATTATCCGAACGGAAGGAACAGAAGCCGCATTGAATCTGACAGGTTTGAGGACTGGAGGTATTGACGATGTCGGTTATATGGCAGAGTTGAGCTATGACCTCACGCCAAACAAGGAATTCTCTGACTATTGCCGCAAGCGTACCGTCATGCTCATAGACCCAAGCGGTGAAGGTGATTTCAACATCAACAGCAATAGCAACATAAGATGCTCCAAGCCTGATATGACAAGGGGCAAGACCATATTCCGCAATATCCTATGGGATGCAGACGGAAGCGGAAGCGATGTGTTCACATTCGCCTATTATGACGGCATTTCCTATGATGCCACTCCTACGCCGTCAAGTTGCGAGAATGGAGTTCCACGCAATGACGGGTATATCGACATCGGCATCAACATCGGTACACCAGTCTATTCCTATGTGCTCAGCGTTGACACCGTTGCAGGAAAAGTAAAAGGAGAAACCATTGCCAGAGGAACATTCTTCGGTGACACGCATAGAATCACGAATCTTGCCCCCGGTGCCTATGCGCTGTCCGTATCACAAGGTGGAGGCAACGAGATTTATGCCACTGGCAACGCACTCTACACCTCATACTCGCATGACACCAGGACCTATCTGTCTGGCGACATCTCATGGACGGTGAACGATACAAAATCAAACTACCGTGTGGGATTGGAGCCAAGCCTCACGGACGAGATCACCCAATATGGCTTCGACGTGCGGGGCGACAAGGCGCATATCATAACCGGTGGATATACAAGCCTAACCAAATATGTCACCATCAAGCCGGGCGATGTGCTCAGCGTTACAGTCCGCAATATGCAGGTCACATACAAGTTGAACGGACAGACCGTGCACCATGAATATGTCTGGTCACTTCGTGCATGGCGGTTCTGCATCAAGTACGGAAAGGGCGAGACGCATATCACCGATCTTACCGTAAACGGTACGCCTGTAACCTCATTCACCACAAGGGGCAACGTGCAGATAGAAACACCCAAGAAGTGTACGACAACGATGACCGTCTATGTCGGCAGCGAGTGTGATGCAAGTATGCCTAACGGAACACAGGCAAGGGAGAACCATGTGGGCAGCTCGGACAGACAGGCAGACAATACCTTCATCTCTGGAGAAGACGAGAATTTCACTGTCAATGGCAACGGTTCTACGACAGGCATCTACGAGGCTAAACTCACACAGGACAAGCCTTCTGCAGCCACATTGATGGTGTTTGACGTATCAGGCAAACTGGTAGTGTCACGCCAAATGACAGGCGAAATCGTCAAGCAAGCCGACTTCAAGGTTCCCGCATCGGGTGTGTATGTCGTGAAGGCAATCTCCGAGAATGGGGAGCATACAAGGAAAATCTCAGTAAAGTAACTTAAAGGAAGATACGCATGAAGAATTATATACAGAAGGTGGCGTGGGCATTGGTTTTACTGCTTGCCGCCACACTGTCCCTTTCGGCAAAGGACGGGACAGCCGTGAGAAAACTCTTCAAGAAGGGTGTCTCTGACAGTATCTCCGTAGGAGGTAGCAAACTGGTCGTTCTTCAGAAAGACCTCATTCGGAACAGAAGCCTTTCCGTGAACTCTATCGGAGAGGAAAATGTTCCTGAGCTTGACTTTGCCATGACCAATGTCACGGCAGGAGGACATGGCTACCGTTTTCTCCCTCACGGAACACACTTCACAGGCGAGGGCGCGACTGTCAAGATAAAGTATGACCGCACGAGAATACCAAGCGGCTATACCGAGGACGACATCCGTACCTATTACTACGACCCTGCCGAGAAGCATTGGGTTGCGTTGGAGCGTGTGCGTGTGGACAAGAAGGAAGAGTGTGTCGTTTCAAAGACGACCCACTTCACCGACATGATCAACGGCGTGATACAGGCCCCGGAGTCACCGCAGACAGAAGGCTTTGCCCCGACGATGATGAACGACATCAAGGCGGCAGACCCGACGGCGAAGCTCAATGTCATTGCGCCTCCAAGCGCAAACAACCGTGGCTCTGCCAACCTGCAGTACCCGTTCGAGATGCCGCCAGCACGAAACGGCATGCAGCCAAGCCTTGGCTTGCAGTACAGCAGCGAGGGCGGTAGCGGTTGGCTTGGCGAGGGTTGGAACGTCAGCGTGCCAAGCATTACGCTTGACACCCGGTGGGGCGTGCCTCGTTATGACCAGTCAAAAGAGACGGAGACTTATCTCTTGTCCGGTTCAATGCTATCCACTATGGATGACAACGGACAGATGGGAGTCGCACACCGTGGCGAGAAGATGAACAGAAAGGCTGACCGCCAGTTCTACACCCGCCAAGGCGGTGATTTCAGCCGTATCATCCGCAAGGGTGACAGTCCTGCCAACTATTATTGGGAGGTTACAGACAAGCAGGGTGTCAAGTACATCTATGGTGGTGACGGAGCTGTTGTAAAGGGCAATGTCACCGATGCTTCGGGCAGTACCCGTGAGGTGATTGCCGAATGGAAGCTGAAACGTGTCGAGGAACTCCACGGTGACTATATAGAATATGTGTATGACATCGTGGATGAGGATGTGCGTGGCGGCTTGAAGGCCAAGGCTGCATATCTGAAGGAGGTTCACGCAGGTAATGCAGGACAGGAACCGCACACCGTTGTACTCTTTGATGGCAACAAGGTAAAGCAGGTAAAGACCAACAATGCCCGCTATGGATTCCTCGCCTCCTCCAACAAGCTGTTGGAGAAAGTGACCGTGAATTTCCAGGGCGAGACATTGCGCAGCTATGCCTTTGACTACAAGGAAGGTGCATTCCACAAGGAAATGCTCACAGGTGTCAGACAGTATGACAACACAGGAAAGGAAGTGGCTTTCCAGAACTTCGACTATTATGATGATGTCCAGGCTGAAAAGGGATATGTTCCGTTCAAGGATGATTCCGAGAAATGGAACACGCACGATGACGGACTTGACGCTGGTTTCGTCAATCCTTTAAAGGCTGTCAGCAAGCGCTTCAGCGACAAGCCAACTGCACTTGGCGGTACGACAAGCTCTTCCGTGAGCGGTTCGTTCTATGCAGGTGTGGGTGTCGTGGACGGAAGTCCCTGGAAAGGCAATACCGTGGGTGGCTCATACAGCTATTCAAGCGACACGAGCAAGGGACTTTCCGCACTCGTTGACTTGAACGGTGACGGACTTCCTGACAAGGTATATAAGTCCGGTGGTTCTGTATATTATCGTCCACAGATTAAGACAGACAACGGAGAAGTCGTATATGGTGAGCCTGTCAAGGTAAAGGGCATCAGTAACTTCTCGACAACCAAAAGTTCTACGAACTCTTTCGGTGCGAATGCCGTTGTCGGTTGGAATGTCCTGACTGCCGTTGTCGGAACGGACAAGTCAACCACCAAGACCAAGACCACTCAGTATTTCAGCGACATCAACGGTGACGGACTTGTTGACCTCGTTTCCAATGGCAAGGTATATTTCAACCATTTGGAGTTTGACGGATCTGGCAATGCCGTGCCTACGTTTACATTGAGCAGTGCCGACACGCCAAGCCCAATCATCTATGGTGGCAAGGTTGACACATCCGTTATGGAGGTTAGCGAGGACGAGCAGGCTGAAGCCATCAAGAACTCCCCTATGGAGGATATTGTGCGTGTATGGCAAGCGCCAAAGGATGGAACTGTCAGCGTGGCAGGGCAAGTGAGCCTTGTCGCTCCGACTGGTGACTATGACGCTGACGAATACCAGAAAGCTGATGGTGTGAGGGTTGCCATTCAAAAGGGTGGCAATGAACTTTGGAACAAGACGATAGCCAAGGGTGACAACAGTCCATACAGCGCAGCCGTATCATCTGTTGCCGTCAAGCGGGATGACAGGATCTATTTCCGTGTGCAGTCTGGCTCTGAGGAAACAAGCAATGGTTTCTTTGACAAGGTCAACTGGTCACCAACCATTACATACGCTGGCGAGGCAATGACTTTGCCTAATGGTCTTTCTTCAACGGAGTACAAGCCTGAGGATGGTGCCATCTATGATGTGAACACCTCTGCCAATGTGGAGAATGGATCAAGCGTTGAAGTTCACAGTGCCTTCCACAAGCCTGTAACAACCGACGATGTTGTTCTCAGCATCATCGGCAGCAATGAAAAGAAAGACAGTGACGGAAACGACAACCCGAACTATATCGAGAAGACGGTCTTTGCTCGTACATTAAAGGCTAATGAGACTTTCAATGGCGATTCACTCAACATCAGTCTGGAAAATACAGAAAAACTGACCAATTTCAGCTTTGAGATTTCATCCACCTCAAATGTAGATTGGAAGAGCATTGGTTGGCAAGCTTCCGTGACTTATAAGGACTCTGCCAATATAGAACAGACGATAGCCGTTCCTGCACACTACAAGACATTTGCAAATGCCTTGGCAGAGGGCAAGCCATACTTGACCACAGCGACTGATACAATTATGGTTGTGTCACCAGTGCTTACCCTTTCAGACAATTCTATCAACGGTCAGATTACTTTGACCGCCAAGACAGAGGATGCACTTGTTGGCAAGAAGTCTTTCAATATCGAGAATGGCATCTTGAAAGCCGATACTCTGCGATTTGCAACTACTGCAGGAAAGAACATCTGGTTTGAATACAGCTATCCGGCAGCAATCTCTAATGAAACTGTTACTTCAGCCTCTGTTTCCATTCTGAAAGATGCGGCAGGTCTCGTAACAGAGAATGTGCTTGCTGGATTCTATGCTGAGAATGACAATCTTGGCTTCGGTATGCTTTACCGTGGCTGGGGAGGTTTTGTTTATAACTCGGCAGAGGGCAGATATGCAAAGCCTATTGACGAGTCATTGCTGAAATTGCCTGAAAACGAGAACGACAAGGTTGACCCTCTCACGATGGCATTCACTCCATTGGGTACAGACCAGACTTCTATGGACAAGTGGGTCGGTCAGCGACAGGACATCTATCTTACTGCAACCGAGGCAAGTACAGCCCGATTGACAGAACAGGATGTACTCCTTACCAATCCATTGGATAATAATGCTGAAGTGTCAGGACTTGCAGGTAAATATTTGCAGGGTACTGGTGCGGCAGCTGTAAGCCAAGTGGTATCAAGCAAGAGTACCGTTGTGCAAGGTGGTGCACGTGGCATTACCCATAACAATGCAAATGGCAGTTCCAAGACGGAAGTTGCCATGATGGATATGAACGGTGACGGATTCCCTGACATCATTGCTGGTGGTACTATCCAATACACCAATTCACAAGGTGGATTAAGTGGAGAAATCTACAAGGGTATCGGAGCTAATAACTCTGACAATGCTTCTGAGGCATGGGGATATGGTGGCAATCCAGTAGCTTCTGTGTCCGATATTACAAAACTTATCTCCGGAAGCAAGTCTTCCGCACAGAACCAACAGAGTTCATGGTTGGCTCAATTCTCCATTTCCGGCAGTGCGCCGAAGAATACGGATGAAGCTGTAGAATCGTTCATAGATATTAATGGCGATGGACTACCTGACAAGATTCTTTCCGACAAGAAGGTGAGATTAAATCTTGGCTATGCCTTTACCGAGCCTATTGACTGGGAACTTGACCGCATCCAAAGCGGCAAGAGTCTTTCGTATAATCTTGGTGTTGGAACTGGTATCAACAAGGCCTCCGGCAGTTTCTCCGCAGGCTTTGGCATCGTTACCTCTGAAAATGAGGAGGAATACAATCTTATCGACATCAACTCCGATGGTCTTCCAGACAAGGTATGGAAGAACGGAAATGGTATCACTGTTGCCCTCAACACTGGTAACGGCTTTGATGAGCCTATCAGTTGGAAGGGAGCGAATGCACTTAGTGAATCAGCATCAACAGCAGAATCTGTAAATGCAGCTTTCACAGTAACATTCAATTTATTGACTGTAAAGATTTCAACCAACCCTGGCGCTTCCACCTCCCACAGCATCAACCGCCCTACATACTCCTTGCAGGATGTGGACGGTGACGGCTATCTTGACATCGTTGAGTCTGAGAAGGAAAGCGAGTTGAAGGTTACACGCTCTGCCATTGGCAGAACCAACATGTTGAAGTCTGTCACCAATTCCTTGGGCGGAACATTCACTTTGGACTATGCCCACACCACTCCGACCTACGGTCTTCCTGGTGGAAAGTGGGTCATGTCAGCCTTGACGATTGACGACGGAATCCATGACGACGGTCCTGTCATGACAACCGCCTTTGAGTATAAGGACGGAAAGCGTGACCGCCATGAGCGTGAGTTCCTCGGTTTCGGTGAGGTCATCACCAAGAACCTCGACACGGAGAAAGGCAATTCTGTTTACAGACAGGCTGTTGAGAACTACGATGTTGCCAACTACTACACGCAGGGCAATGTTACCGCTACTTCCGTGGAGGATGCCAACGGCAACAAGTACACCGAGACTAAGAATCGCTACGACAGTTATTATATGACTGCCGACGGTGACAAGTACACCTTCGCCAAGCGTGACGCCAACCTCTGGAGCGACCGTGCATCTGCATTCGTACCTCTCCGCTATACCGCCAACTTGCAGTATGAGGGTGCGGCAAATGGCGTGGTTACATCCGAGGCATGGAATGAGTACTACCTCAATGGCTACCATGGTGAACTGAAGTCTTATAAGTACAGCGACAAGGGAAGCCTTGGTGAGGACGGAAACGGCAAGTTCGATTATGCGACTGCTATCAAATATACGGACAATGCAGCGAAGCACATCTTCGGACTTCCTGTTGATGTTACTGTTACAGGTGGTGACGGCTCACTCTACCATCATGTTACGGCAAAGTATAATACCAACTACGCCAACCACATCACCCAGATTACGCAGCAGTTGAATGACGGTGCGGCAGTTACTGATTACAAGTACGACTCTTACGGCAACATCATCCAGAAGACCCTCCCTGCCAACGGTAAGGGACAGCGCATGTGGTACAAGTACCGCTATGAGCCAGAGATGAACATGTATGTGGAGCGTATTGACGATGCGTGGGGCTACCGCAGCGAGCAAGGCAATTTTGACTATCGCTATGGTATAGCCAAGGAGCATCGTGACCTCAACAACTTCTATTATGAGACTGATGTAGATGACCTCGGTCGCATCACTGGCGTGCGTGGTCCTAACGAGTTGGCTACGGGCGTGCCTTATGCCATCGCCTTTGAGTATCAGCCATTGGCTACATTCAATGAGAGTGGCATTACCGCTCCTGCATACGCCGTGACCAAGCACTACGACATCCAGCATCCTAACGATGACTTGGAGACCGTTACTTTCGTTGACGGCTTCGGAAGAGCCGTGCAGGTGAAGAAGGACGGTGTTGTGACAAGTGCATCCAAGGGCAACTCTGCCAAGGATGAGAACGTGATGATAGTCAGCGGAAGAAACGTGTATGACGCTTTCGGACGTGTGGCAAAGGCTTTCTATCCTACAACGGAAGGAACCGGATCGAAATCAACGTTCAACAAGTCATTTGACAATGTATCTCCAACGGTTACTGTTTATGACGTGCTCGACCGTGCTACCTCAGTGACATTGCCGGACAACTCTACGACAACTACGGCATATACTGTTGACAACGGCAGTCATGCACTTGTTACAACCGTAACAGACGCACTTCATAATGTTCAGGCTACCCATACCAATGGCAGTGGCAAGACCTTGAAGACCATCCAGAAGAGCGGTCCTGACGGCGAGATTACCACCTCGTTTGAGTATGATGGCATACAGCGTCTTGTTCGTGTTACCGACACGGAGGGTAACGTAACAACCTCCACTTACGACATGGGCGACCGCCGTACTGAGGTGAACCATCCTGCAAGCGGCATCACCAGCTTCACATACGATGCGCTCGGCAATGTGCTGACCAAGCAGACTGCCAACCTTGCAAAGGAAGGCAAGTTCATCACCTACGATTATGACTATCAGCGTCTGACGGGTATCAACTATCCTGACCACCCGGAGAACAACGTGAAGTATTACTATGGTGGTCGCAATGCCTCTCAGAACCGTATCGGTAGGTTGATGCTCCGCGAGGACGGAACGGGTGCCATTGAGTATTTCTATGGCAAGATGGGCGAAGTCACCAAGACCCGCCGCACTATGATTGTGCCTAACCAGGCGATTGCTACTTATGTCACACAATGGACATACGACAGCCACAACCGCCTGTTGGAGATGATTTATCCTGATGAGGAGAAGATTACTTACTCTTACAATCTCGGTGGTCAGCTTGAAAAGGTTCATGGCTACAAGTCATACGGCTACGATTATGTAAGCAAGATTGGCTATGACAAGTTCGAGCAGCGCACATACTTGAAGTATTGCAACGGTGCTGAGACCTTCTACACCTACGATCCACAGCGTCGCAGATTGCAGAACCTCACGGCGAATAGTGGTGGCAACACCATTATGGACAATGCCTATACATACGATGCGGTGAGCAATGTGCTCAGCGTGGTAAACGGTGCGTCAGTTCCACAGAGTGGAAAGGCTGGCGGACAGATGGCGCATACCTATACATACGATGCTCTTTACCGTCTTGTTGGTGCAACTGGTACATATACAGGTGCGGACAACAAGACCGCAAGCTACACTCTTGCGATGGGTTACGACAACATGCACCGTATCACATCGAAGCGTCAGATTCTCACGCAGAACAATGTGCAGTTCAACGGTACATTGAATGTTGGTTATGATTTGTCATACACCTATGGAACAGAGACAGGCAAGAAGTTCCAACTCGCCAATGTGAAGGATGTGAACTACCGCACGGAGGAGACGCCTTCAGAGAGCGAGAATGTGAACAACAATCATGCTTATGAGTATGATGCCAACGGTAATCTTGTCTATGTCAATACAAGCCGTACAAAGAAGGATGGCATGACTGACGAGAAGACCACGGAACGCAAACTCAAATGGGATGAGGAGAACCGTCTTCTTGCTTCTGATGACAATGGCTTCGTGACCAACTATTGGTATGATGCAGATGGTGAGCGTACGGTGAAGACATCAGGTGAGAGTGACCAGGTTTATGTGAACTCAGAGTTTGCTGGAGGTCGCACGAACACCGCCAAGTTCTCATTGTATGTATCTCCTTACCTCGTTGCCAACCAAGGCGGACGCTATACCAAGCATATCTATATTGGTAGTCAGCGTGTAGTCAGCAAGATTGGAGACTTCGACTCTTACGGATCAGACCCACGCCGCATCCAGTATGCAGGTAGTGAGACTGATGGCTTGTCTGTTGATTATAAAGCTAAATATACCGGGCAGTTGCAGGTTATCAAGGATAATTATGCAACCTTTGCAGTGCCGTACAATGGCGAGGACAACAACGACTATGTCGATGGCAAGGGCTTCTGCTGCAATGACGGCAGCTTGGAGGCTGCTCAGACACGAGCTTTAGCGAGAGCTGCAAAGAACAACTTCCAAGAAGGCGACGCATACGAGAAGATGCAGTTCTACTACCACCCTGACCATTTGGGTAGCAGTAGTTACATTACCAATCTTGATGGTGAGGTAGTGCAGCATATCGAGTATGTACCTTTCGGTGAAGTATTCGTTGAGGAGCGCAATAACATTTGGAATACGCCTTATCTTTTCAATGCGAAGGAATTCGATGAAGAGACGGGATTGTATTACTATGGGGCGAGGTACTATGACCCGAGGTTGAGTTTGTGGATTAGTGTAGATCCTTTAGCTGAAAAATATGTCCATTGGGGAGCATATACATATTGTTACGACTCACCTATTACCCATATAGATATAAAGGGTCTATTCCCTACAGAATTTGTAAGACAGTATACACGAGATGTTAAAAGAGTTCAAGCTGTTGGCATATCTAACACTGTAGTATCATATACAGCGAAAGAAACATATTACAAATTCACGGAGTCTGCGGCTTATGTGTTGTCTTTGGTTTCTGGTGTTCCAATAGAACACATAAAAAATGCTGATCTTTTAGAGTTCAAATATCAGCCATCTGGCAATTGCATAACACTTGGAAATTCAGCAAATAATGTTCGTATTCTTGTCTCCCCATATTATCTAAATGACAATGAAGGAGGACAGGATTATGAACTTTGGTTGCAAGAATTTTCTCATGAAGTTAGTCACATCAAGCAAATTGCCAGAGATAATGATACAGGAACGTACTTGATGAAAACCATATGGGGGTATATAAAAACGTTAAGCCACGACCATGCCCCACGAGAAGTAGAGGCTGAATATGGGACAGAAACATTTAATAGTTTTAATCGATTTGTTAAAAAGAGACACAATACATCTATTGATTCTTTGTTGAAAAGTAAAAAAACAGAATCGGTAAAAATAAAAACTTTAGAATTCTGGTGGAAAGAATTTTCTGTCCAAAACAAGAATAAGGAAAGTGAATGATTTTTGAACTTTTCATTTTTTATGTAACAAAGTGTTGTTTTATATTGGAATCTGATTTTCTTCAATTTTGCGATAGAAGAAAAAGATTTGTATGAAACCCTGTTATAGACACCTCAAATTGGGCGGTTTCACAATTGGTGAATACCGCCCAATATAAAAAATGTCTTAACAAACAAGTTTAACAAGAATGGTCAAGATTTGGCTATTCACAATAGATTTTTGAGAATGAAATATATAATAGAAATTTTCATGTGTTTATTTTTGATTTGTTCATGTGACAATCATGATGTAGAATTCAATGAAAAGGAACAGACTTTTTATATTTACAATCTGTTGCATTTTTCTATTGAGCCATTAGATAGCTTTAGCAAATCTTATACATATGACTTCTTTTTGCGGACAAAGGGAACATGTCGAGAGGTGGATACTATTTGTTTAAAAAAAAGAATATCAAAGAAATTTAAAGCGATAGAATCGTCTTCTTATAAGCAAGAATTTCGGTATAATCCTTCCTATATAAGGCTATTACCAAACACTCAATATGTAATAAGACATAACGGGATGGGAGCTAAAGTAAATATAATAAAGTATTTTTATACAGATTCTTCTGGAAATTTACATTATAAGTGTGATGAAAAGTCTAGTAGGAAATTACAAGAGCCTTAATTATAAAGATTTTTGCTATAAAAAGAATATATAATTAGTTAGGAGAAAATATCAATAAAATCCGTGAGTGAGACACAACAACCCACGGGTTTTATTTTTATTATTTTTTCTTCAGTACACCGGTCTTTGCGCTTCTTGGCTCATTCCCAAATGAATCTATTAGATAATGCAACTATCATTCTTTATCTTGTAAAATATATTATAACCACTTGACAAATGTTCTAACATCAGAATACTGCCGTCAAGCACTTTGAAGATACCGTTCAACACTTCACTACTATCCGAATCGTTTGTAGATTCCTGCTTCAAGCAATACGTTCCATCTTCATTTAGTGTGAGTGTTGTTTCAACATTAGGTGGCAACACACCGCAATATGTTCCTGCAATGGAATCCAAGTCAATACTGTTTTCTTAGACTGCCGTATATTCTTCGGCTTTAACGGAATCAATATCGGCATCATTTTGTTTCGTATCACATAAGATATAAGATGCAACAAGTGAGATAACCAAAACTGCTATAATTATCTATTTCTTCTTCATAGCCATCATAAAAATAAAAAGTGTCCGCAATGTCAAACGAGTGGCATCACGGACACGAATGAACAGTTGAGAGTTAATGAAAAGTCAGGATTCTGCTATGTTGCTGATGCATTGGACAAGTTCTTGCACTATCAAACACGATACGGAGACCGTTCGTCTTTACTTTATCGAAGCGAAGGATGCGCTTGTAGCCGATGACCGTTGTCTATTATTTCTTATTAATTTTCTTTTTAATTTCATTTGCCTCTTTAAATAGGCTATTAGCAATGCTATCTTTAATTGCTGCCATCTGTATCA
>ENA-OVAL01000224-OVAL01000224.1-human-gut-metagenome-genome-assembly--contig:-NODE-224-length-14194-cov-17.944763_pt1 | contig 14194 bp, 9 predicted proteins | sample MGYA00242095_ERZ508980 | MGnify/ENA primary metagenome ERZ508980 (study PRJEB26280, sample SAMEA2531411) | human gut metagenome | biome: human gut; feature: human-associated habitat; material: faeces... | reverse complement strand
TTGGTGTGCTCTTCTGCCTCTGTGTTCTTCGGTTCGCTGCAGGCTAAGATGAAGCGCACCGTGCTTTTCGTGCTCAATGATGCTGATGAAGCGGGTTATTTCTATCATGATCTTACGCAGATGCTGGGGCAGGAGAGCGTCTTCTTCTTTCCTTCCAGCTACCGACGCGCCATCAAGTATGGTCAGCGGGATGCGGCTAACGAAATCCTGAGAACGGAAGTGCTGGCACGATTGTCGGCTGGCAAGCAAATCTATATCGTTTCTTATCCTGATGCCCTGGCAGAGCTCGTGGTTTCCAAGCAGATTCTGGATGAGAGAATCCTCAAACTTGCTGTCGGACAACAGACAGCACAGGTGGATATCGTGCATCAGTTGCGTGATTTCGGACTTCAGGAGACTGATTACGTCTATGAACCGGGTCAGTTTGCCGTTCGTGGAAGCATCCTCGACGTCTATTCCTACAGTTGCGAATATCCGTTCCGTATCGATTTCTTCGGTGATGAGATTGATACCATCCGCACCTTCAACATCGAAGACCAGCTTTCGAAGGATAAGCGTGATGCCATCGAAATCGTTCCGGAACTTGCTGCCGAACAGAGCGTGAAGCAGTGTTTCCTCCATTTCCTGGATGCGGATGCACTCGTGGTGATGAATGACTACACGCTGCTGCACGACCGCATAGAGCAGATTTACAAGGACGGTTTCTCTACCCAGAGTCTAACCGAACAGCTGGAAGGTGCCACCGAGATGGAGGCTGAGAAGATCAGAAGGGAGATGAAGGCTGAGTTGAATCTCGTTTCCGCTTCAGATTTTCAGCATGCGCTGGTTGAGCACGTGCGTATTGAATTCGGCAAGCAGCCAGAGAGTGAGGTTGCCAGGAAGCAGGAGCATCTGTTGACAGCCAAGGGCGATAACCAGGCTCTCATCGCTTTTGATATGGCACCGCAGCCGCTGTTCCACAAAAATTTCAATCTCCTCGCCCAGACTCTTGAGGATTATCAGCTTCAGGGCTATACCTTATATATATTGGCAGACAGCCAGAAGCAGCAGGAACGACTGAAGGATATCTTCGACAGTGAGGAGCTGAAAAGGTATCAAATCCGGTTTACCCCTGTAGAGAAAACCATCCACGAGGGATTCGTGGACCATGAGAAGCATGCCTGCTTCTTTACCGATCATCAGATCTTCGACCGATTCCATAAATACAACCTCCGTTCAGACTCGGCAAGAGCCGGAAAGATGGCGCTCACCATGAAGGAGTTGCAGGAGATGGATTATGGCGACTTCATCGTGCATGTGGATTATGGTATCGGAAAGTTCGGCGGACTGGTGCGTGTGCCTACCGGCGACAGCTATCAGGAGATGATCCGCATCGTGTATAAGAACAACGACAAGGTGGATGTGAGCATCCATTCGCTCTATAAGATCAGTAAATACCGCAGAAGCGATACCGGTGAACCGCCACGCCTCTCTACCCTGGGAACAGGTGCCTGGGACCGGTTGAAGGAGAAGGCAAAGAAGCGAATCAAGGATATCGCCCGCGACCTGATCAAACTCTATGCGCAACGCCGGCGTGAAAAGGGATTTGCCTATAGTGCCGACAGTTATCTGCAGCATGAGCTGGAGGCTTCATTCCTATATGAAGATACGCCCGACCAGAGCAAGGCTACGGCTGACGTGAAGAAAGACATGGAAAGCGGTAGGCCGATGGACCGTCTGGTGTGTGGAGATGTGGGATTCGGTAAGACGGAGGTTGCCATCCGTGCTGCCTTCAAGGCAGCTTGCGATGGAAAGCAGGTGGCTGTGCTGGTGCCTACCACGGTGCTAGCCTACCAGCATTACCAGACCTTCAAGCATCGACTGGAGGGACTTCCTGTTTCCCTGGAATATCTGAGCCGTGCCCGTACTGCCAAGGATACCAGGCGCATTCTGGAAGAACTGAAGGAGGGCAAGGTGGATATCCTGATAGGTACCCACAAACTGATATCGAAGTCAGTACAGTGGCACGACCTGGGACTGTTGATCATTGATGAGGAGCAGAAGTTTGGTGTATCTACCAAGGAAAAGCTTCGCCAGCTGAAGGTGAATGTGGATACCCTTACCATGAGTGCTACTCCGATTCCGAGAACCCTGCAGTTCTCGCTGATGGGAGCCCGCGATATGAGTATCATGCGTACACCGCCACCTAACCGTTATCCTATTCAGACCGAGGTCATCACCTTCGACAAGTCGGTGATTGCCGATGCCATCAATTTTGAGATGAGCCGTAACGGTCAGGTGTTCTTCGTCTGCGACCGTATCGCCAAACTGACCGAGCTGAAATTGCTCATCGAGAAACTGGTGCCAGACTGCCGCGTAGCTATCGGGCATGGACAGATGAAGCCGGAGGAACTGGAGAAGATCATCATGGGATTCATCAATTACGACTATGATCTGCTCCTTTCTACTACCATCGTAGAGAACGGAATCGACATTTCCAATGCCAATACCATCATCGTGAATGATGCCCACCGATTCGGATTGAGCGACCTGCATCAGATGAGAGGTAGGGTAGGGCGTAGCAACAAGAAGGCTTTCTGCTATCTGATAGCTCCGGCTAAGGCATGTCTTACTCCGGAATCCCGTCGCCGTCTGGAAGCACTGGAAACCTTCAGCGACCTGGGTAGCGGTTTTAATCTGGCTATGCAGGACCTGGATATTCGTGGTGCTGGTAATCTGCTGGGTTCTGAACAGAGTGGATTCATGGAAGATCTGGGTTATGAGACTTATCAGAAGATTCTCTCTCAGGCTGTCACCGAGTTGAAGAACGAGGAGTTCAACGACCTGTATCAGCAGGAGATGGATGAAGGAAAGCAGCTCACGGGTGATGACTTCGTGGATGACTGTGCCGTGGAGAGTGATCTGGAGACCTATTTTCCGGATACCTACGTGCCGGGTAGTTCTGAGCGAATGCTGCTCTACCGCGAACTCGACCATCTGCAGAGTGAAGAGGAGGTGGCTGAATTCCGCAAGCGAATGATCGACCGTTTCGGTCCGGTTCCTAGGGAGGCGGATGAGTTGATGTGTGTGGTAGGTCTGCGCCGACTGGGCAAGTCGCTGGGTTGTGAGAAGATCATGCTCAAGCAGGGTACCATGCAGCTGCAGTTTGTGAGCAATGTGAACAGTCCGTTCTATCGCAGCGAGATGTTCTCCCGTGTACTCGCTTATGCCACTACCCATATCCAGGATTGTGCCTTGAAGGAAAAGAACAACAAGCGCTACCTTCGCATCCGTGATATGAAGAGTGTGGAACAGGCAAAGAATCTGCTGAGTTTCATTTCTCAGATCAAGGTGAACGACTAGAAGTGAAACTTCTGCAAGTTTTTCAGTTTCAACTGAAAAAAAAAGCGTGAACTGAAATCAATAAAAAAAGCATTGGAAATCTGATCCTCTTATCAGATATTCCGATGCTTTATATTTTTTGTATAAGTAAAAGATGATGATAGCGTTTCCCAACGCCTTTGTTTTAGCGTTTCCCAACGCCTTTGTTTTAACTGATGCAAAGGTACGAAGAAAATGAAAAATATAGGGGGAATAATTGTTGTTAGTAGGGGCGAAAACTGGTAAAAGTACACTTATAAAACATTAAATAATCCTTACACGATAATAATTACTCCTATTTTATGCTCAAAATACATCAAATTCGTTAAAAAAACAGGGAATATTTCTGTATTTCATTTTTTATTTGTACTTTTGTAGCTAGAATTAACAATTTAATAAAAACATATACATGAGACAGAAAAAGTTTATTCTCCAGGAGCAGGATATCCCTACTCAGTGGTACAACATTCAGGCAGATATGCCTAATAAGCCTTTGCCACCGTTGAATCCACAGACTCACAAGCCGCTCAGTGCAGACGACTTGTCTCACATCTTTAATAAGGAGTGCTCTAAGCAGGAACTTGATACTGAGCACGCTTGGATTGACATTCCAGAGGATGTACAGGAAAAGTATGCGTTCTACCGTTCTACACCATTGGTTCGTGCCTACGGATTGGAGGAAGCTTTGGGTACTACAGCACATATCTATTTCAAGAATGAAAGTGCAACACCATTGGGTTCACATAAGATCAACTCTGCCATTCCTCAGTGCTACTACTGCAAGCAGGAGGGGGATACCAATGTTACTACAGAGACTGGTGCCGGACAGTGGGGTTGTGCCCTTTCCTATGCTGCCAAGCTCTACGGACTGGAGGCTGCCGTTTATCAGGTAAAGATTACCATGCAGCAGAAGCCATACCGTTCCAGCATCATGCGTACCTTTGGTGCTACCGTTGAGGGTTCTCCTAGTATGAGTACACGTGCCGGTAAGAACATCATTACCCGCGATCCTCATCATCCTGGTTCTCTGGGTACTGCCATTTCTGAGGCTGTTGAGTTGGCTACCACCACTCCTGGCTGTAAATATACCTTGGGTTCTGTTTTGAATCACGTGGCTTTGCATCAGACAGTCATCGGTCTGGAGGCTGAAAAGCAGATGGAGATGGCAGGTGAGTATCCTGACAAGGTGATTGCTTGTTTTGGTGGCGGTAGTAACTTTGGTGGACTTGCCTTCCCATTCATGCGTCATAACCTGAAGGGTGAGAAGCATACCGAATTTATCGCAGCAGAACCAGAGAGCTGTCCTAAGCTGACTCGTGGTAAATTTGAATATGACTTTGGTGATGAGGCTGGATATACTCCTCTGTTGCCTATGTTTACCTTGGGTCATGACTTCAAGCCAGCCAATATCCATGCAGGTGGTCTCCGTTACCATGGTGCCGGTATGATTATCTCTCAGCTGATCAAGGATGGTTATATGCATGGTGTAGATGTAGCTCAGACAGAAGCCTTCGAAGCAGGTATGCTCTTTGCCCGTGTAGAGGGTATCATTCCAGCTCCAGAGAGCTGTCATGCCATTGCAGCAACCATCCGTGAGGCAAAGAAGGCAACTGAAGAGGGTAAGAATACCGTGATTCTCTTCTGTCTTTCTGGTCATGGTCTCATTGATATGCCATCATACGAAAGCTATATCAATGGAGATTTGCATGATTATAAGGTGAGTGATGAGGAAATCAATAAGTTCCTCCAGACTGTACCTCAGGTAGATTAAAGTTTAAAAAGAAATAAGAAAGCCAGCCTACAGGAATGTAAGCTGGCTTTTGTTTTTGTTTTTGTTTTTATTTTTATGCTTGAAGCCACTCTTCGATGGCCTTTGCGATAACGTCGAAGCTGGTAGTAGGTTCGAAGCGAGCCACTACCTGACCCTTCTTGTTAACGAGGAACTTGGTGAAGTTCCACTTGATGTCTGCGCTTTCCTGGTAGTTAGGATCTGCCTCAGAGAGCATCTTGTCGAGAACAGGGTAGAGCGGATGAGTCTCGTCCCAGCCTGCGAAGCCTTTGCATTCCTTGAGGAATTTGAAGAGAGGAGCGGCATCATCACCATTTACCTTGATCTTCTTGTAGCGCTGAAATTCTGTGCCGTATGTAAGTTTGCAGAACTGATGGATGCTTTCATCAGTACCAGGAGCTTGCTGACCAAACTGATTGCATGGGAAGTCGAGTATCTCGAAGCCTTGCTGGTGGTATGTCTCATAGAGCTTTTCCAGCTCCTCATACTGAGGAGTAAAGCCACACTTGGTAGCTGTGTTAACGATAAGCAGTACTTCGTTAGCGTACTCTTTGAGGGAAACTTCCTTTCCCTTTCTGTCCTTAACGGAGAATTCGTAAACGGTTCTCATTTTTTATTTGTATCTAATTTTATGTTTATTTCTATCCCTTTTTCTTAGACATTGGAGAAGATCCTTTGTCGCCGAATCATTATTATTGTGCAAAGGTACTATTTTTCTTTTAGAAATAGTAAATAGTTTGCATAAATTTTCTAAAAAAATAGCCTGAGTTATCATTTGTAAAGTGGATAGGGGGGATACAGGTGGTTGGGAGGGAAAAAGAAGGAGGGTATATTCTATAAAAGTATGATCATAAAAGCTATAAAATAAAAGAGTCCGGGAATTTCACAATCCCCGGACTCTTTCGTCTTCTTTCCTAACTCAAAATATAAAATAGGAGAGAAGCCTTACGATTAATCTATCATTTAACTTTTCTAAGAACTTGGTGCAAAGTTACACATTTTTTTGGTAAGTTGTATCATATACAACGTTAATTTTTTTTTTTTGAGTTAAAAAAGTGTTAAATGCCCCGTTTTTGCTCTCTTTTTGCCATTTTTTGCGCTTTATACGCTTTTTTTGACCGAATAAACACAAAAATGAGGGTGTGTCATAAGTTTAGATGATGGCAGCCGAAGTCGGGCTGAAAGCCCAAAAGCTCCTAGCCCAGGGCATCGCCCTGGGTAATGTTGACAAAAAGTAAAGTCGCCCTGAAACCCAGGGCGTGGAACTCCAGCCCGAGGAGGTAAACGTGCGCCTGGGCAGGGTTTCGGGCAAGAAGGCGCAGAAGATGAAGGGCACTACGGCGATTCCCATATCTGGCTGCATCGCCTGAATCTTCAGGATTCTCGGTCTTTTTTATAATATTAAGACCGGGAATCCGTTATTATTATCGAAGATAAAAGTAATCAATCAAAAATAATAAAAAATAGAAGAAAAGAAGAAACAATGCTCAAGATTGTCATGATCATGCTATGCGGAATTGGTACGGGGTACCTGCTCCGCAACAAGAAAATGAGTTTTATCGGCCGTATCATCACGGCGCTTATCTGGGTACTCCTCTTCCTGCTTGGCATCGAGGTGGGAGCGAACCCTCGTATTATCAATGGTCTTCAGACCCTGGGACTCGAAGCCATCGTGCTTACGATAGCCGGAAGTCTGGGTAGTGCAATCTTTGCGTGGGCATTGTGGAGATATGTCTGCAGAAAGGAGGCTGGAAATGAAAGGTAGTCTGATTATCGTAGGCTTCTTCGTGCTGGGCATCATCGTGGGAGTGTGGGATGTGATTCCTGCCAGTTTCCTGGCGAGCGACGTGAGCTATTATGCCCTCTGCTGCCTGATGTTCTGCGTGGGTATCAGCATCGGTTGCGATACCTCTATCCTGAAGAGTTTCAGAAAGGTGAATCCCCGGCTGATGATGCTGCCGGTGATGACCATCCTGGGAACCCTTGCCGGATGCGCGGCTGCCTCCTTGATACTGGGACACCGTCAGCTCTCCGACTGTCTCGCCATCGGTTCGGGCTTCGGATACTACTCATTGTCGAGCATCTTCATCACGCAGTATCGGGGTGCCGAGCTGGGAACCATCGCCCTGCTTGCCAACATCTTCCGTGAGATTCTCACCCTGCTCTGTGCGCCTCTGCTGGCGAAGTATTTCGGCAAGCTGGCACCTATCAGCGTAGGTGGAGCCACCACGATGGATACCACGTTGCCTATCATCACCCGCTATTCGGGCGAGAGCTTCATCATCGTTTCCATCTTCCACGGCTTCTGCGTAGATTTCTCCGTACCGTTCCTGGTTACCTTCTTCTGTTCGCTCTAACGGCTTCCTTGCCGCTAGAGCTTTCTTGCTTTATCAGAATCCATCCAGCTCGATGTATTCATCATCGGCTTCAGATTCTGGGGCATTCGAGTCATCGAAGTAGATGCCGGTATCGGTATCTTCTGCTGGCTGGCCCTCGATATCGATTCCATTATCTTCAGGATTCTTCTTCTGAGAATCATTTTCTTCCTTCAGAGATTCTTCCTCCTTCTGGGAATCCTTATCCACTACGATTTCCGTTGGCTCCATCAGCAGGCGCATCTTGCTGATCTTCAGCGGTGCGAAGTGACGGGTATAGAACTTGTCGTAATCATCATACGAGAGATTTCTGCCCAGAAGCTCGAGGTTCGGCTCGCTGATCACATAGCTTCTCGCCTTGGAAATCAGACGGAGGATGCCGGCTTGCTGATGCAGCTCGTTGGCATACTGGCGCGCCTCGTCGTAGTTCTGGAAACCGCTTACCTGCAGGCGATGCAACCCCTGGAGGTCTTCGATGCTGATGTCGAAATTGCGCGCCATATAGGTGGTGAAGTTATACTTGGCTACCTCGAAGAGCAGTTGGTTCTCGTTGACGGAATCTGGACTGTAGGCGAGCAGGAAGACAAACCGGTCGTTGCGGTCGGCAGAGAATCCTTTCTGCTGGGTGGTGTCCTGGGCGCTGATCACATCGCTGCGCTTCGCCCAGACATTACTCAGGTCGAACTTTCCGCCGTAGAGTCGTCTTCCGGCATTCACGCCGTTTACGATCATTCCCGCCATCTCGCTCAAACGGCTGTTGGGATATTGCGCTATCACCAGGTTCATCTTTTCCAGACATTCGGAAACCTTGCCCTCGTTGAGCTGGGTCATACCGCTGATGAAGAGGAACTTGTCGCGGTTGGCGCCAGTAGGGAACCGCTTGTCTGATATTTCCGAGTTGTGCATCACCACCTCGTACTTGCCCTCTTTGAATGCCTGATAGGTGAGGGTGTAGATGGAATCTTCGATGTGTACACCCATCCTCGCATTCTCCAGATAGTAAGGGTCGGAGAGGAGGGCTGTGAACTGGCTTTCTGGGTAATCCTTCTTTAATTTATCGACATAACTGTTCGCCATCAGAGTTTGCTTCTTTCGGGAATAAAGCAGATACAGATGGTAATAGGCTTCGTCGAGATGCTTGAAATCCGGGTAGTTGTCCACCAGTCGGAGCAGCATCTTCTCGCTCAGTGCCAGGTTGTCGAGCCGGTCTTTGAAGATGATGCCGGCATGGTATAAGCCATCCGCCAGGAGCTGGTTGCTCGCTGACATCTGCTCTGGGGAGAACGGAATCTGAGCCAGATAATAAGCCCGCTGATGAGGGTCGAGGCTGGCGCTATCGGCAGATGGCTTGCCGGATTCTTTCTGGGATAAAGAATGGGATAGAGAATCTCGTGATGCATCAGGCTGAAGCTTGGAATCTGTTCCTTGAGCGATATCCGTTTCTTGTGCCGAAGCTACAACTGTTTTGTTGATTCTCTGCCAGTTGTCGAGGTTCTTTCGCTTTCCCCAGAGTTTCTCGAAGAGCGCCTTACCCTGGCTTACGGCTACAGGGGAATAGAAATACCAGGTATTGGTGTTCCCGAATCCGTTTCCGGAATCATTCCCGGAACCATTCCCATCAATTCCTCCTTCATATTCCGAATTCATCTCTGCACCGTCTTCCCATCTCCTTCTTTCTTCCTCTTTCTCCTTTCTTTTCAGAGCAGCTATCACACGGTCGATGGCTGCATTCCTGTCTCTCTCGTCCATTTTGGCAAGAGACTGCAGGGAATCCTGGAGGGCGATGGCATTGGTATAAGGCACCAGTTCGTCCAGCACCTTGGAGCGATGAGCCAGTTGCGGATAATCCTTTCTGTCCTGATCGAGCAAGCCGATTGCTTCGCCATAGCAGCGCTTGGCATCAGCATATCGTCCGGTTTCCCAATACAGATTGCCCAGACGCAGCAGGAGTACACCCTTCTCTATACCGTTTCGGGTAGCCTTCCGGTTGCCTTTTTCGTAGGCATAGATGGCATGCAGGGTATCTTTCTGGGCCAGGTGGATGTTGCCGATGGCATAATATACCTGGTCCTGATATTCCTTGTTCTTATCCGATGCCGCCATACGCTTGAGTCGGCTGATCATCTTCCTGCTGTTGCCCGAAGCCAAGACCTCGGTGATGGCGATGCGGGCATTAAACTCCAGTTCGTAGGGCGGATTGAGCCGGATGACGTGGCGGAAAGCCTGATAAGCCTCCTGCTGGTTGCCGATGGAAGCCTGCAACTGTCCCATCATATACCACTGGCGGGCTTTCTGCTTGTGTCGCATCTCATGGCTTATCACCTTCCTGAGATAGGGAATCGCCTTCCGGGCATCCCCCGTGTGGATATAGTAATCGGCGAAGGCATAATCCCATACCTTCTGGGCACGCCAGTGGATGGAATCGCGCTGGATGTTTCGGATCACATCTTCTGCATCGTAGGTCCAGCCCTGCTCGATGTAGCATTTGGCAAGCCAGGCGCGCGCCTTGCCGTAGATGGCAGGCTGGGTGGAGTAAAGGCGGCTCATATAGGCGAAGGTGGCAGCAGCCCCCTCGAAATCCCCCTTCTGGAATTGAGACCGGCCCATCAGCATCCACGCTTTCCATAAAAACGGATTGTATTCCCTGCGACTGAGCCATTCGATATCTTTCGCCGTCTTTCTCTTGCCGGGTTCCCATACGGGGCGGCGCTTGATGCTATGCTGGTGGATGGCTTTCTCGCATTTCTCGATGGTACGGTCGAAGTTGGCTTTGCCCAGATCGCGGCTGTTCTTGTTGCCTACGGTATAGAGCGGAATCTGCTCCGTAAAGTTGTCCCGGTTGCCTTCTTCCTTCTCCAGCGCCCCGTCGATATAAGCCACGGTACCATTATAATAGGTATTGTATCGGGCATTAAAGGCATGCCACCACCTGCTCTGCGCCGTATTCTTCTGCGTAGAGCATCCCGTAAGGATCGCTGCAATCACAACGAGTCCTATCAGAAAAAGGAGCTGGATGGGGCTTTTGCCTTTCATGTTTTCTATTGTTTATCTGGCATCTTTCTCCTGATGCCCAGGACGATTTTGGCGAGTGCGAATACCACGATGCTGATGAAGATGATGGTGGCACCCGATGGCACGTTGAGCAGATAACTGATGTAGAGACCGGCGATGCAGTCTATCCATCCCAGGATGATGCTTGCCCATATCATCTGCCTGTAATTGTAGGTGAAGAGGTTGGCGGTCATCTGCGGAATGGTGAGCAGACTGATGGCGAGCACGATGCCCACCATTTTCAGTGTAGCCACGATGGTCATGGCGATGAGCGTCATCATCAGGTATTCGATGGCTGTAACCGGCAGGTGCTGCGAACGGGCGAAGGTACTGTCGAATGCGATGTTCTGGATAGGGCGCAGGAGAAAGGTGAAGAGGAGGGCTACGATGAGGGCGAGTCCGCCCAGCAGCCACAGGTCTGCGCTGTCGATGGCAAGGATGCTTCCGAAGAGGAAGGAGGGCAGGTCGGGCATGAATCCTGGAGTCAGGAAACAGCAGATGATGCCCACGCTCATTCCCAGGGTCCAGAACATGGCGATGGCGGAATCCTTTCGCACATCTTTCTTGCGTGATATCCATTGCACTCCGAAGGCGCTGAGTATGGCGAAAACCATGGCGGAGAGTATCGGATTGATTCCTGTAAACACACCGATGCCGATGCCTCCGAAAGAGGCATGGGTGATGCCGCCGCTGATGAATACCAATCGGCGGGTAACGATGTAGGTTCCGATAAAGCCGCACAGGATGCTTGCCAGAAAGGCGCCTATCAGTGCGTTTTGGAAAAATGTATATTGTAGTATATCCATTCTTTAACTTTGAACTTTGAACTTTGAGCTTTGAACTTTATGATTAGCAAAGCTGCTTAACTTAGAACTGCAAATTTCTAGCTTAAAAAGCCGATGACTTCATCCTTCAGCTGGTTGGGCAGGTTGATGCCTCTCAGTATCAGACTTCTGTTCCATCCAGCCACTTCTTCCGGCTGCATGGTATAGAGCACTTCCGAAAATTCCTCAACCTCCTCATCGGTATAGGCATCGGCATCCCGACCGGCAAAACGGTCGAGATCCTCATCATCGTAATATTCTATTTCTTTGGTGGCGGCTTCCATCATGCACTCCTGCTCGCACTTCGAGTTCTCACCGTTGCAGGTGTTGCACGATACGCCTTCCTGCAAAGGTTCCTCGTCTTCCCCCCTGCGGTGAGATACGATTCCGAATATGGCGCTTATCAGGCCTAATGCCACCAGGGCTAAAATCAAGTATAGCATTTCCTTTGAACTTTGAATTTTGAACATGAACTTTGAGCTTTGAACTTTGAGCTTTGAACTTTATGATTAGCAAAGGCTGTTGAATTCTTCACTCTTCATTCTTCACTCTCAATAATCTCAAACCCTACTTTCTTCAGGTCTTCCCAATAATGAGGATAGGATTTGCTCACTACCTCCGGATTATTGATCTCAATCTGAGGGAACTTGAAGGCGAGAGGGGCGAATGCCATCGCCATACGATGATCCTCGTAGGTATCGATTGGAGCAAATGAAGGCTCGCAGGTTTCACCATCCCAATACAGAGTGTTGTCGTTTTCATCGTGGATGACATAGCCCACCTTCTTCAACTCTGTCTTCAGTGCCTCGATGCGGTCGGTCTCCTTGATCTTCAAGCTGGCAAGACCCGTGAACTTGAACTTCACACCCAAGGCGCAGCAGGCTACCACGATGGTCTGAGCCAGATCCGGAGAACCGGAGAAGTCGTAATCGAATTTCGGCAGAAGACAGCGGTTCGCCTTCAGCATAACATTCGAAAGATGGTCATGGTTCTCAAATTCACTTTTCACTCCCAGCAGACTGAAGATGTATTTCACCACGGAATCTCCCTGCTTCGAGCAGTCCATCAAGCCTTCGAGCTGGATTCTGGAGTCGATGTTGCCATTCAGAGCCATCATCTCATACCAGTAGGAAGAAGCACTCCAGTCGTTCTCTATCATATAAGATGTCTCCTTGTAAGGCTGTGGCTTCACGGTGATGGTGTCCATATCTGTCCAGTCGGCATCGGCACCATATTCCTTCATCGTCCAGAGTGTAAGGTCGATGTAAGGGCGGGATGCGATCTCTCCTGTCAACTTCAGTTCCAGTCCGTTCTTCAGAATCGGACCGATCATCAGAAGCGCCGAGATGTATTGCGAACTGATATTGCCCACTACCTCCAGGTGGCCGCCTTCCAGCGCCTTGCCCCGGATATGGAGTGGGGGATAACCTTCCTTCTTCTCGTAGGTGATGTCGGCACCCAGATAGCGCAGGGCATCTACGAGGATGCCGATAGGGCGGTTCTGCATGCGCTCGGTGCCGGTGATGGTATGTTCGCCTGTGGTGGCAGAGAGATAGGCGGTCATGAAACGCATGGCTGTGCCAGCCGCCTTGATGTTGATGACCTCGGGCATATTCTGAAGGGCGGCAACGATTACTTCCGTATCATCGCAGTCGCTCAAGTTGTCGGGTTGGATATGGCTTCCTGCCATCGCACTGATTACGAGAGCTCGGTTGCTGATACTCTTGGATGCTGGCAAGTTGATACTTGCGTTCAGTTGGCTTGGTGCCTTGATGGTATATTTTATCATACGCGTACCTTATATTATATATATTTTAGTGCAAAAGTACAAAATAAAAAGTATATACGCTAGTTTTCTTGCGAAAAGTTTTCGAAATATCTCAAAAAAAAGCATGGACTGCCGTGCTCTGTTTCTTTCGCTTGCTATCAATATGTAAACGAGATGGGGTAAATAATGGGGTATATGGAGATGTGTCGATTTCAAAGTGTAAAAATCGACCCCCTAAAATGTCAAATTGTAATTTTGTGTGCGTTTTCTTTCAAAAAGTAAAACTGACCCCAAAAATAACATAAAATAGCGTTAAGGAATGATACAACTTACCGGAATTTGTAGTACCTTTGCATCAGAAAAAAGAAACAACAGACAATAAGTAACAATCTAAAAATAAAGAATATGAAACGAATTATATTATTCTCATTGATGGCTCTCATGACCGTAGCTACTTTCGGTCGCAAGCACGTAGAGAATGCAACAGTAGTAGCAGACACTATTTTCTATGCAGAAAATATGAGTAATGTAGCTAGTGCAGATCAGGCTAGTTATTACAGATTGCTGATGACTACCGGCGCTGGCATCAATAAGAAGGATGTGTTCCAGGACTTCTATATGAACGGTAATCTTCGTGCCGAGGGTGGCTACAGCTTCATCGATCTCGGTAACGACCGCAATACTATCTTTAATGGTGAGGTTACTACTTACTACAAGAATGGTAAGGAGAAGTGGCACGGAAAGTATGTTAACGGCAAGCGTGAGGGATACTTCACTCTCCAGCTCCGTGAAGGTGGCGTGGCTATCGTTCAGTTCAAGAATGGTAAGTCTATTCACAATTACTTCATGGTAACATACAAGGATGGTACCACTGAGAAGAGAAATCTCTCTGAGATTCAGTCTTTGATGTAGAAGATCTCTAGAATAGAAAATCTCTCTTAAATTAAATAGAAAATCTCTCTTAAATTAAATAGAAAAATCTCTCTTATATAAATTAAAATTTTATGTTGATATGACCAATATGGGG
>ENA-OVAL01000217-OVAL01000217.1-human-gut-metagenome-genome-assembly--contig:-NODE-217-length-14421-cov-14.155576_pt1 | contig 14421 bp, 11 predicted proteins | sample MGYA00242095_ERZ508980 | MGnify/ENA primary metagenome ERZ508980 (study PRJEB26280, sample SAMEA2531411) | human gut metagenome | biome: human gut; feature: human-associated habitat; material: faeces... | reverse complement strand
AGAACTTCACCATCCGTGTGAGTGGTTACGCTGTTAAGTTCATCGACTTGACACGTGAGCAGCAGCTCGACGTAATCGCTCGTCAGGCTCACGAGAGACTCTAAGGAAGTGAAGAATGAAGAGGGAAGAGTGAAGATTTCTCTTGTCTCTTTGTAACATATAGATTGCCCGCTAGATTTTCTTTCCGAGGATATTTAGCGGGCAATTTTAGCTTATTTAACTGCAAAATGGAGCAAGATATTGATAAATTTACTATCTTTGCGGTATGAAACTCAATATAGAACAACAAAAAGCTCTTTTGGAAGAGGGCTATAAGTTCTGCTTTGATGTTGTCAAGCTAATTATTGGCGGTGTCATATTAGCAGGTATTATGCAGGAAAGCATAAATAAAGTACTCCTTTATGGGGCAGGTTTCTTTTTTATAGTACTTTTTCTTGTAATAGGAGTCTGGTTAATAATATTATTAAAAAGAAGGAGAAAGAAATAATGGGACTGATTTATTTTTTAGGTGCCGTAACTTTTTTGATTTGCGGAGCATGTTTAACTCTTGTTTATATAATCCACAAACAAGAAAAGACTGAAGTTGGCGCATGAAAGGTTTTGTTCACAGCATAGAGAGCTTTGGTTCTGTAGATGGACCAGGCATCCGATTTTTGATCTTTCTGCAAGGTTGTCCCATGCGCTGCCAGTTCTGCCATAACCCGGATTCATGGAAGATGGGAGTAGGAGAGGAATGGACAGCCGATGACCTGCTGGATAAGGCAGAGAGATTCAAGAGTTATTGGGGTGACAAGGGCGGTATTACCGTAAGTGGTGGAGAAGCTCTGATGCAGATAGACTTTCTCATCGAACTTTTCGAGAAAGCCCATCAGCGTGGCATCAACACTTGTCTTGATACATCAGCGCAACCATTTAGGAAAGAGGGCGCTTTCTTCGATAAATTCGAGCGTCTGATGACCGTCACAGATACTGTTCTTCTTGATATCAAGCATATCAACGATGAAGAGCATCGTAAACTCACCCGCCATTCTAATGTAAACATACTGGATTGTGCACGTTATTTAAGCGAGATACACAAACCAGTATGGATTCGTCACGTCCTGATTCCAGGTATTACCGATAAGGATGAATACCTCTATCAGTTGCGTGATTTTCTTTCTACACTCTCAAACATTGAGCGAATAGATGTCTTACCCTATCATACGATGGGTATCTACAAGTATGAGAAACTAGGTATTGCCTACCCGTTGGAAGGCATAGATCCTCCTACTAGTGATCGCATTGCTCATGCAGAAGCAATCTTGCAAGAGGCACTTTAGCCTCTTGCAAGACTGCTTAGATGAGCATCTAGCGAGCTGGTGAGACGGGCTTTGATGATAGGCTTCGTGATGTAGTCGTTTACTCCAAGCTCATAGCATTCATCAACATTATCCTTGTTGCTTAACAGGGAAACCACGATGATGACCATTTCACTTTTCGAGTATTTAGAGCGTACATGGTCTATTACGTCCCACCCATTTACATGTGGCATCATCAAGTCGAGCAGTATCACGTCCGGCTTGAATGAGTCAATCAGTTCAATGGCTTCTTTTCCGCCATTGGCAGTTTTCACGTCGATGTCAAAGTCCTTTATCATTTCAGAAATAGTTTTAATATTTTCTGAAATATCATCGACGATTAGCACTTTGTTCTTTTCCATTTTTCACTGGTCTATTTTATGTAGGTTCTTTCCGATCTTGAAGATCTAGTTTCTTGGCTTGTGAATGCCGTAGATGTCGCACATGAATCCTTTATCAGTGATTAGATTGTTCATGTCGATACTGTCGAACATCTTGTGATGAGTACCGATTACCACAATCTGATACTCTTTTTCCAGAACTTTAGGATCATCTGTCACCTTGATGTTATATTCTTCTTTTACTTCCTCTACATCTACCAATGGATCGTAGAGTGTGGTTTTGTAACCTGCTCCTACCAGGTTGATATAGAGATCGGCTACTTTTGTGTTTCTGATATCATCGCTGTCTGGCTTGAACGAGAAGCCGAGAATCAGCACGTTAGTCTCCGGAGCCTTGAACTTTCTGCTTTCAGATGCATTCTTTATCTTTCCTGCCATCCATACCGCCATCTGCTCGTTAACCTCACGGGCTGTAGAGAGCAGCGATGGTACCACGTCAACCTCCTGTGCCTTGTTAATCAGGTAGTATGGGTCTACCGCGATGCAGTGGCCGCCAACGAGTCCTGGAGTAGCTGGCACGAAGTTCCATTTTGTGCTTGCTGCCGCCGTTACGTCTTTGATGTTGATGTTCATCTTGTCGAAAATCTTTTCCATCTCATTGAAGAAGGCTATCTGCACGTCTCTCTGGCAGTTCTCCATCAGTTTACATGCCTCTGCTATTTTGATACTTTTCGCCTTGTAGGTGCCATGGGTAAGTACTGAAGCATAGAGACTGTCGATGATAGCTGCTGCTTCGGGTGTAGAACCGCTGGTAACCTTCACGATGTTCTCGATGGTATGAACAGTATCGCCCGGGTTGATGCGCTCTGGCGAGAAGCCTACAAAGAAACTCTGGTTTAACTTCAATCCTGATGTAGATGCCAGTAATGGAGCGCAGACCTCTTCTGTCAGACCTGGGTAAACGGTACTCTCGTAGACTACGATATCACCTTCTTTCAGAATCCTGCCAACCTCAGCTGTAGCATTTCGCACGCAACTGATGTCTGGTTTGTTCGATTTGTTCACCGGTGTCGGTACAGCTATGATATACACGTTACACTTCTTCAGGTCATCAATATTGCTGGTCAGTTTCAGTCCCTGTTCCAATGCCTTGCATACAGTTTTGTTGTCTGTCATTGTACTTTTGGCTAACTTGGCTACCTTTTCAGCTTTGATGTCATATCCCCATGTATCGTATTTCTTTGAGAATAAGCATGCTAGTGGAGTACCAACATACCCCAATCCTATTACTCCAATCTTAAACTCAAAAGACTTGTTTACCATATACTATATTCTGTTTATGTTTTATAATGTTGTTTCTTTTATTGGGAGCTCCCTGCTGTATGTACGTTACAGCAAGTAACTCGGATCTTTTAGATTCCTTCGAGCTGAGCATAGCGCGAAGTCTTCTCAGGGTTCCAGGCGTCCTTGTAAGAACGTCGGAAGAAGATCTCTTGCAGATGAGCCGACAGGCGGGCGATACGCAGGAAATAACCTGTATAAGGCGACATCAGTGGCAGGTATCTGTAAAGGAACCACACGTCTTTCTTTCTTTCTGAAACCATCAGCACCAGGATGAAGGCAAGCTGTGAGAAGCATACTCTGATGAAGTAGCCCAGTGCCAGCACTTCAATGATGTGCGTGTTAAACGTGATGGCGAGCTTGATGATATACCACAACCACAGAAAATTGAGGAAGCAGTCGAAAACTACACTCTCCATGTTGGATAACCAGTTAAGGATACTCCAGTTCTTTGTAGGCAACAGAATGTCGGCATGCTTGCGTAGACGGAATCTCACGAGCGAGCGCGACCATCTGATGCGCTGATGATACAGCTTGTACCATTTGGTAGGCACATTGGTCATACAGATGGCATCTTCGGCAAATTTCACTTTATATCCGGCTTTGCGGATCTTCTGTGTCAGGTCACCGTCCAGTCCCGGTCCTATGTCCCAATAGCCCACTTCCTTCAGCGTCTTTCTTTCGAAGGCTCCGAATGCTCCCGAAATGATGTGGTAGATACCCAGTTCGCTGGTTACGATACGTCCCACCTGTATTCGCTTCAGGTATTCGAAAGCCTGCAGCGATGAGCAGATGGTTTCCTTATAGTTGCGCACTTTCACACATCCTCCTACGCCCTTTACCATTCCATCGATGTAGAAGGGGAGTAGAATCTTCTCCAGTGCATCACGGTCTAGAGAAGAGTCGGCATCCAGACATACGATGTATTTGCCTCTTGCCATCTGGGCTCCATAGTTGCTGGCGGCAGCTTTACCGCCTCTTGTATCCAACCTCAGGTAGTGGGTGATATACCCGGCTCGGTAGAGGTCGTTACAAATCAGTTTGGTGTCGTCGTCGCTACCATCGTCTACCACGATAATTTCGTAGTTGCGGTAGGTTTGCTCAGCCAGCGAGTTCACCATTTTGAATATATGTTTGCCTTCGTTCTTTCCCGGTACGAGGATGCTTACGAGTGGATTCTCGCGGTACAGGAAGTACTTGGCATATTCTTTCTCTTTATCTATCCGGTTTCTCTTCATCAGTCGGTTTCCGATTACGAGATATTCCAGAATATAATATCTTGGCATCTCGATGAAGAAGAGGAACCAGTAGGTATTCACGATACTGCTAAACGATAGCGTGCTGATCCAGTCGAAGAAATCGTTCAGATGTTCTGCTATGCTAAACATACGCTTTTCCCTTTCTTCTTGATGGCTTATCTCAGCACGGTGAGCGCCAAGAGGGCCATGATTATGAGTATACCTGCGATGGTGACAAGGATGGCAACGAGTTTCTTGTAGAGTACGATGCGCTTCTGTATCTTGTCGTTTTCATCTTCCTTCGGCTCCGTATCAAGCAGCTCTTCCTGCGGCTTCACCTCTTTCTCTTCTTCCTTCATCAGAGGTTCCTCTGAGTAGCGGCAGTAGTCGTCTGGAGTCATGTCCACATATTGCAGTTTGTTGAAGAACTCGTCATAGTTGTTGGCGATGGTCTTCGTCTTGGTTTCCAGCATGCTGCAGATAATCTCGTCCGGTTCAATCGAGTCGGTCACCTTTCTGATGGCTACCGACATCTCCTTGCTCAATTTCTGCTGAGCCTCTTCCACCGTTTCTCCCTGCTCATAGAGGGTTGAGGATACGTAGAAGATATTGTTGTTGTAAGACACCTTGTGATTGGAGAAGATTCTACAGAGCTTGCCCTGTATGCTTTCCTTTATCTTTACGGTATCCTTGTTATCATCTATAATCCATATCTTGCCTACCATGACCGAGAGTTCATCCTTGCGGTAGGTTTCCATCAGCTGGCGTCGCAGTCGGTTTATCAGCAGGTAATATTCCATGAAGTTATCATAGATGTTCGCCATGTTGTTGAACATGATATTGCCACTTGTCAGTGCTCTGATTCCTTCTTCCGTTATCTCGTAGTCCACAACGTCTCGTGGCACCAGGGCGTTTACCGGATAGGTGCTCTGGCAGTAGCAGCAGGTTGACTTGGTGATAGGCGAGGTAAATGAGTTCTCGCAGTCGTTGCAGGTATATACCACGGCTGGTCTGTCATAGTCAACACCGATGTGGCGCAGTTTCTTGTGACACTTCGGACAGATGAGCATACCGCCCACATTGTAGCTGCTCTCTGGCGATACGTTGGCGCAGCTGAAGTGGTGGATGATGTTCTGAATCTTCAGGTTCGAACTTCCGCACTTCGGACAGCACTCTGTATAGAGCAGGTGAGAGTGGTTGCACTTAGGGCATAGATGCTCCTTGAGCAGGAAACGGTGAATGCGCAGTGAACCAAACTCCACCATAGAGTCGATGAACATGAACATCTCGTTGAGATGGAAGAGACCCATACTGTGATAGTGCTCGAAGATTGGGTTGATATATCCCAAAGACGATTTCTCCAGCAGTCGGTGTCCCATGATTCGCTGGTCTCTTGAGAGCAGGTATCTCAGAATATTGGCAAAGAGCTGGTTAGGCTGTGTAGGACGGCTTGTTTCGCTTTTTACACCAAACTTCTGTCTTGCCAGCTTGATTTTGTCTATAATCTCATATACCTTTTCATTGTTCATGTCGCTCACATAGGCATCGATGATATAGTCGATAATCTGTTCCTTTCCCGATAACGCCGTATTGACGAATATCGGTTTGTAGCTACATTTCCACGATAAGATTGGACTGGCTCCATACAGTATAGCATGGAACGCACGCTCACTCTTCGTATTGATGTAAATACAATCGAAGTAGTCGGGCTGGATGTCCGGTGTTGAGTCGATATCTATATAGCTATCGATGGTGAGCACCATATCTCCACGTTTGTTTCTTCTAAGTCCAATCATTCTTTATTTCGTTTTATCTTGATGATTATTGTTGCCGCTCGAAATCATGTTGCTTCGCTTCACGTTTTCGTTCTTGCCTACTGGGATGGTGTACATCGGCAGTGGCTTCGGATCGAGCATGGCACCAATCTTGTTCACTCTTATTCTTACCGGCAGTCTGTTGCTCATTACCCATGCCGGTACTCTCTGGTTCGGGTTCAGGGTGAAGACGGCAACCACTGCGTTGGCATCATGCGAGAAGTTACTCTGCAGATGCTTTGGTATTTCCTCTACTCTCAGACCTACCATCTGCAACTTAGCCTGCAGTTCCAGGTCTTTGTTGATGATGATGTCTGCATCGTCAGGGCTTTCCATATACTTTACCATGTCATTTGGTACGTATGCGATTACGCCCAGATGGCAGTCTGCATAGTCGGTATGCTGGATAACCATCACCTCCTCGCTTTTGAACACCAGGGTTTTGTCGCTCACATTGATTTTTGAGATGTAAGCATCGGCTGGTGCACAGCAGTAGTGTATAAGTCCCGGGTTGTAGATGCTGGTGTTGGAGTAAGGCATGGAAGCATTTGCTCTGCCGGCTCCTCTGCGGCTCATGAAGTTATAGGTGGTGTTCTTAGCCTGTGCGTAGATTTCCACCTTGTTAGCCTGCTTTCTCAATTCCTCTTCTACCTCGGCAATCTCGGCATCCAGTGCATTTCGCTTGGTGTTGTCTGTAAGACCGTAGTAGATATCCGAACTTTCAGATGCTTTCTGTTTTCTCAGTTCGGCAAGTCGGGTACGCAGCACCGGAATCTCCTGCTGTGCGAGTTTAGCCTGTACCTCCATGTCGTGAGTCTCCTTTACGGCAGAAGGCAGGATGTTCGGGTCGTATTGGTTCACAATGTTACCTAGCAGTACATAAGAGTAGAGCGTATCTCCCTTATGTACCACTTCACCCATTTCTTTGTTCACCTTAAGGATATAGATGTCGTCAACGGCACTGATACGGTTTTCATCGAGGGTTATATAACCGTCGAAGGTTGCCCATATCATACGAGTGACAATATAGTAGGCGGCAAGCACGATAACCAGCAGGAAGATCAGGGCAAAGATGATCTGCTGTCTGGCAAGGCGGTGACTCTGCGACTTCAGCAAGTCTGCCATCGCCTGTTCTTGTGGCGTGCCATTATATTGGAATTCATTCATATTCTAGTTTCCTTACATTCAAAGTTCTATTTCTTTGAAGATATTATTGTTGTTATAGATGCTCACGGCTTTCTCGATATTGATGATAGCGAGGGCTCGGTTCTGCATCAGTTTGTACATACGCTCCATACTTTCCAGGAGTCCCGTATATTCGTCCATACGCATCAGATAGTTGTATCCCTGTTTCTGGTTCTGGTAGGCAAACCGCCGCATTTCGATATATTTGCCGGTCTGGTCTATATGGAAAGCCTCTGTTGCTATAGCCTTGTTCAGGTTGTCTATCTTCTTGAGCAGGATGCCTACCGATTGTTTTATTTCCTTCACGTCGGTATCGCGGCTGCTGCGTATGATTTCCTTCTGGGTCTCCAGAGCCTGCCGTTTCCGTGAAGTTTCGTTCCAGATAGGAATGGTGAATCTCACGCCCACGTCGGCATTGTTCGAAATCTTGTTGTTGCTCTGCCAGTAACTCGACCATCTTGCGAATGGTGTGAGTCGGGTAGTGCTTAAATAGTTGGTCAGCTTGCTGTCGTTGTCAGCAATCTGTTCTTTCACCATCATGATGCGTGCATCCAGACTTTCCTGGTTCAGATGGTTCCAGAGGGCTGTGGTGTCTACCACAATCTTGGTTGGTTTGATGCGGTAGATAGGCTTGTTGCTGATATCTCTGTCTGTACAGAGCACGGAGATATCGTATTCAGCCTCCAACTTATCGTTCATCACTTTCAGCATCTTGTCGTTGCTGATTTGGTCTTTTTCCAGCATATACTGGTACGCTTCGTTCATGATGTCGAGGTTGTCCAGTCTGTGTGCTATGACAGTACCGATATAGAAATTATATTGTTCGGTCAGCTCATCGGCTGCCTTTTCATATATGTCTGCAGTTTGGCGCTTTTTTATTTGCAAGCGGTCGAGTTCATTGGCAAGAGCAATCTTTGTTCTTTTCTCCTTGCCTTGGTAGAACTTCGAGTTGATGATGTTCCAACCCAGTTCGGCTTGAACCTTCATCTTATATTTTGATACCTCTTTTGCATCGTCTTCATCAGAATCGAAGTACGCGTCAGGTCGGGCATAAACCTGTCCGGTCACTTCCAGACCGTTGTGTCTGTTGAGCGCTAAGTGCTCATGTGCAGTTTTCGACCAGAACAGAGAGTCGGTCTTGTTGATATCAGCGTGATGCTGATTATTGAGTCCCAGCTGTATGACTGGTGCTTTCACCCAGATAGGGTTTTTGATGAGAGTGTCGAGTTGTGCGAAGCGCTGTTTGAAGTGTCTCAGTACATTATCGTTCTTCAGATTCTCATATACGAGCATCTTAGGGCTGAAACTTTTCGGCTTTTTGCCTTTCGTCTGAGCCATAGCGCTTTGTGCTGCCATGAGAAGTAGCAGAGCTGTAGTTGAGTAAAGTATTATTTTTCGCTTCATAATGAGTTATTAAACACGATGAATGCAGCTGCGAGCTTTTGCAGCTGCATTCATCTGGTGTTTCTTATATTTGATAAATCACTTACTTTGTGCCATAATTGGTATCATTTCCAGATGCGGCACCATCAATGAGCTTCATGACACGGAGTCGGCTCTTACCATATGCCACATAGATATAACCTCCATCCAGTGTGACATAGTTGGCAGACATTCCTGCTTCTGCTCTCTTTTTGACAACCTTTACAGGTTTGCCGTTTTCCATTTTGTTCTTGTCAAGAACTACCAGTCCATAACTTCCGCAAGCCAGGTAGATGTAATTGGCATCGTATGTTACACCATTTGCATATCCCTGTGGAACCTTGGTGTTAGCAGTGAGCGGAGCTCCCCAGTTCCACACTTCTTTGCCAGTGGTAAGATCGTAGCAAGACAATCCCTTGGCACTTCGGCAAACGTAGATGTGGTTACCATCGATAGCTATAGTGTTCTTACCGTCGTTAGGAGCTATGCTGCTTACGTTGATAGTTCTTGCTGGTGTTGCTGTAAGAATGTCGGCACCTAATGGGAAGACCTGTAGTGTACCACTTACAGCCTCATCGTCACTTCCTACTTCGTTGTTGTAGTGGAGTGTAACAATATACTGGTTGTTCAGTGCGATGTGCTTAGCCTTGCCTGGCGTTTCTTTCTTGCCGATTAAATCCAGCGTGTTTGCATCATATACTCCGTATCCCCTGGTAGATGCCACCATCAGTTTGTTTCCGTCTCTTACGATGCAGTTCTCGTCAGATTTTTCCAAACCTTCATGTTCCCAATCTACGATGGTGAGAGGGTTCAACGTGGTAGTCTCATCGATGTCCTTTACTTCTGTGTTGAGAAGTCCGTTGCTATCTAATGCAATTCTACCCATCATACCACCATTGGTTGAGTGACCTGCAATATAAACGTATTTTGTTGCGTCTTTGCCGTCTACCATGAGGTGGTTGAAGTCGTAGAGTTCCTTCTTATCCTGCAGATATTGCAACATGGTTGTCTGGTTGTTTTCTGTTTTAAACACTTCAATACAACCGCCAGTCTTCTTGTTTGGATCTTTCTGGTTCTCTTCGTTGGTGTGGTACGACATGTATAGTTTGTCATTGTATGGCTGAATACATGTAGCAGAGATATCGTGTGTATGATTTGTATAATCTATAACCGTAATCACATCAATCTTCTTGCCCGGTTCTGGGTTTGGAGTTGGTGTAGGGTCTGGTGTCGTGCCGTCACATGATGTTGGGACAACTGGGTTATTATACATTTCATATCTCTTTGTACAGTCTGAAAGACCTGGAGCATAAGTATAAGTTGCCGATTTACTATTGTTGGTAAACTTGTCGCAGTCCATATAGATTACGCCTCCGCTTCCGCTAGTCCGGAAGATATAGCAGGTTGAGAAATATGCGTAGGTTCCCGGAGCAATAAGAATATTGCCGGCATCATTGTTTCCGTTGTATTTCACCTCTGCTGCTCTGAAGATGGCATTTGCATTATCTCCTTGAAGAATAATTTTACTCTCACCGGATGGATTATATTGATTGTGACCATTGTTTGCATTCTCGTAAGTACCCTTGCAGTCGATAACGCTGTTGTTTACCAGATAAATAGTACTTCCTGCACACTGGTCGATAGCTCCTGTCTTCAGATTGTTGATGTGTAACTCTGCTCCATTTGAATTGAGGACTGTCTTGTCTGTAACTTCAAAGGAGCAAGCATAAAGCTTTGGAGCTGAACCTTGAATGGTCAGCTTGTTGGCTTTTGCCTTTCCGTTGATGTTCATGATGCAGCCGTCTATCTGTATATCCTGGTTTTCTGTACCAAGCAAATCGCCTTGAATATTGATTTTGGCATCAGACTCAGTTGCTAGTTTACCTACGTTGGCATCGCCGCCCACATAAAGCAATCCTTGAACTTTCAGTTCATTTTTTACTTCAATGTTTCCGGTAGTAAAGTAGGCATCCCCTTTTTCCAGATACATGTTGGTGCCCTCTTTTTTCAGAGTTCCACCATAATTGTAGCAATAAATTCCTGAATTCTGGAAGAGTGCAGTATTATTGTTGTCTATATGTAATGTTCCTCCTTCGAGGATGTAGATTTTTCCTTTTTTGTTAGCACCGTTGACCCAGGTAGAACATCCCCATATATTTTTTGTGGACAGTTCGCCTTCGATAAACAGGGTGGCTCCATTCAGGTTGAGCTCGCTGCTTATTTTTGTGCCTTTCTTGATGATGTAGGTCTTGGAACCATCCAGTCCCTTACATCCATCGTTATTCTTGATTTCGATAGCTCCGTCATGGCTAGGCAAGCTAGGCATTCCGTAGACGTCGCTTAGGTTGGCTGTAGTTGCGCCAGCAGCTCTTGTTGCTGCTTTCGCTTTGTAGTTGATAACGCTACCTGCTAATTCCTGAGGGTCGGTGATGGATGTCACTTCTTCACCTATTATGTTTTTTGTGACTTCACCAGGGTTTGGAACTAAAGGGTTGTCATTAGAATCGCTACAAGATGCCAGGAGCATTGCTGCGAAAGAGAAAGTAACAAGTTTTGTAAAATGATGTTTCATGTTAATCTTTCTTTTGTCGTTTTGGTATTAAAAGTTTTGATCTTTTTTGGCTATATTCCTAGCTCTTAAAGATTTAAATCTCCCACACTCTTTTAGTGAGTGTGGGAGAAAAGAATTATTTAGTTGATTACTTTGTATTTACCAACTTGAAGATCTGAACACGGCTGCGACCGTAAGCTACACAGATGTAACCATTATATAAGGTTACGTAGTTAGCTGAGTTGTAGCTCTCCTTGCCATCATAGAAGGCACGGCGACGGGCAACAACATTCTCACCCTTAGCCTTGGTCTTGTCCAATACTACGAGACCGTAACCACCACATGCTACATAGATGTATTTTGAATCTACAGCAACACCGTTTACGCGACCGATAATCTTGTTGCTTTCGCCTACAGGAGCATCGAATAATACTGTACCATGGCCATTTGCATCGTAGCGAACAAGTCCGCCGTCACCCTGGCATACGTAAAGGTTTGTACCATCTACAGCGATGGTGTTTTTACCATCAACAACACCCACTTTACCTTCTGTGGTATAGCTCTGTGGATTTTCCAGATTAATGTTGTCGAAGATGTTGACAGTACCAGTAGTTGTACCATTTGCCTCCAAACCATAGAGTTTGTCATTGCCAACAGCTACGAACTTCACGTCATTTGTTGTGAGGTGTGGAGTACGCAGGGTGAATGTTGAGTTGTAAACCTGATAACCCTTGTTTGTTGCCAAAACGAAGTTGTCTTTATACTTGACTACACTATTGGCATCAATGCCATTGTTTGGATTTGTCTTATCAATAGGGTAGGTAACGAGTTTACTCTTACCCATCAATCCATTTGCCAGTTCCACATAGCCCAAGAATGCACCTTCTTTGTAGGTTGTTGCAGCAACATAGAAGCGGCTGCCGTCAATCATACCATAGTTTACATCCAATCCTCCCTGAGCTGTTACTGCTTCGTCGAGAATAAGTGATTTGCCGTCGATATGAGCTACTTCCAATCCGCCACCCATATGGTTTTTGTCATTGCCCTGGGTGTGGTATGTAACATACAACTTGTCGTTAGCAGCCTGGATAGATGTTGCAGAGAGGGTATTCTCTTTAACTCCAGCTGCAGAGAACAAATCCAGTTTTGGCTTGATGCTCAAACTTTCTGTTGTTGCTGTTAACTCATAACCGTAATGCTCGTTATCGGCATCCTTCAGCTCAACTAATTTGCCAGAGGTAGCCTTGTCGTAATCGAGGTATGATGCTGCGATGTCAAGATCCTCTGCTGTAGGAAGCTGGTTCTCGCCATTATAGCATTTTGTGAACTGGAACAGGAAGGTAGCACCTTCTGCAGGAGTATCGAATGCCTGGATGTTTTCTGCACCATCGTTGTGGAACTCGTCTGCCTTAACAATAGCTAAACCGCCAGCTTTTTCCAGGCTGATTTGGCCTTTTGCATCGTTATAAGAGATAAGCTTGTTAACATTGATAACGCCCTTGTCCGCAATGTTGATCTTGCAGGCACCCTTCAGGATGAGCTGTGCTTCACCTACCTTAGTTACCTTCTTGTGGGTATCCTTTTCGTTCAAGGTAACATTGATGTAGTCGGCATCAATCTGTGAACCGGCATTCATGGTCAATATATTGGTAACCTTGATTGCGCTGTTGTCGCCAGCCTTCAGATAACCATTTGTGTTGAGGTTCAGATCTGCTGTCTTCAGGAAACCGCCGATTTGCAGGTTACCATTGATGTTAACAGTAGTAGCATTCCAAACGTGAGCTGATGCGTATATATTGGCACCTTCTTCAACGTTTACTTCTGTACCACGGATAGAACCGATGATACATGCCTTTGAACCAGCCTTGAAGGTGATTTTCTGTGTAGGACTTGTCTTGTCTGCTGTAAGCTGTCCTAAACCGGACTTGAGTTCCTTCTTTTCAACAGCGTTGCCATTTTCATCAAGGCCGCTGGTAATACCTCGCCAAGATGAATACAGATTACCTTCGATGACGATGTCTGCTGCAGGGTCTTCAGTCTTGACATAACCAAGTTCGTTATAGACAGTAACTCCCTGCTTGATCATTGAACCAGTGCCCTTGAAAATCAGGGAACCGCCCTGCTTTACAACGATTTTTGCATTTTCGAAAGTGTTTGCAGAATATATCAATTTTGCACCTCCATTTACGAAGATAGTTGCATTCTTGATAGTGTTCTTGGTAAAGTCACAATTGCCAGCAGATTTCTTTAAGTAGAAAATGCCGTTTTCCAGGTTGTCGTTACCTAAAGCCTGAGTAGCTGTAGCAGGCTGCACAGGTATAGTGCTCTCTTTGTCCTTGTTGAGGTCTGTTACGAAATTTGCGTCACTGGCAGCTCTTGTGCCGAAGAACTTGCGAGCGTTAGCTGTCGTGTTCTTGTAATTGATGACGCTAGATAACAGAGACTCCCCACTGTTAGTGAGGTCGAGGGTTGTGGCATCTACCTTAGCTGGAGATGAATCGCCTGTAGAATCACTTGTGTTGTCGCTACATGATGCGAATACGAATGCTGCCAAACCGATAGCAGCAAGTGTAGAATTGAATACTTTCATATCTATTTAAGTTTAAATTGTACTTTCAGCTTCTGATTAATACCATTTACTTATATTCTTGTCCTTCAGCTCGTTGTCTTTTGGGTAGTTTGACTATCGTTTTGGTAGTTCGACTATCATCATCTTGCGTACACTTACAAGTGGAGTGGAGCTGTTAGACGGCTGCAAATTTAATGTAATTTTTCCATAATCAGTTGTTTTTTTTGTTAAATAAAGTTAATCCATTATTTTTCGCTCTGATGGTCACGAGGTTAGCTTGGGGTGGGCGGTAACGAATTGCCTCTTCCACTTGTCGAATGATAACTATCTCTGAAATCAATAATACGAAAATTACTCCGAAAGATAGCAAAATATCTCCGAAGAATATGAGAATATCTCCGAAAGATAGCAGAATATCTCCGAAGAATACGAAAATATCTCCGAAAGATAGTGTGATATTTCCGAAGAATAAACCAGGAAAACAAATGTTGGGAATACGATGATGGATATGTGTTGTGATGGCGAGGTGAAGGGTGAAGGGTATATTTTAAATCTTATATATATATTCTTTTTTTAGGATTTTTGGAAAAACCGGAAAGCCAGAAAAATGAAAAAACGGATTT
>ENA-OVAL01000198-OVAL01000198.1-human-gut-metagenome-genome-assembly--contig:-NODE-198-length-14903-cov-3.946053_pt1 | contig 14903 bp, 10 predicted proteins | sample MGYA00242095_ERZ508980 | MGnify/ENA primary metagenome ERZ508980 (study PRJEB26280, sample SAMEA2531411) | human gut metagenome | biome: human gut; feature: human-associated habitat; material: faeces... | reverse complement strand
ACTACAGAGTTTTGGATATTCGATGTGAGAAGACAAAGATTGACTATGAAAATGCACACGAGGAGACAGAAGAGTGCTATGCTATACTCAAAATGAAAGAGAAAGATTGTGCTCATGTGCATTACTTTGAGATGCAGTTTTTGTTGCTATGGGCAGCAAAGATGATGGAGATAACAGATGCTATCAGAACAGATGCCAAACGTTTACTAAAGGAGAGGAACACATGAATGAGGGAGTACTGCTTCTGAAAGAAGTTGCCAAACTGAAGGACATAGTAAGTCTTGGCGTGTGCGTCAGCATCTTTCAAACGTGCAATGGCAAGCAATTCAAGAATATGCCTGCAAGCGATTTCTTTTGTTTCCTCAATCTCAAACTGCCCAAGGAGAAAGTAACCACACTGCCTGGCGAGAAACAACGCATCTGTTATATGATTTATGTCGTTTCGCAAACTATTGTTCCTGCTGATTTCGCCAAGACATGGATTGAAGGGATATTGGATTTATGCGGTATCTCCTATGAATATTATGACAAACACCGCAAGGATGTGGTGTCTATTAATGCCTCAAAAAACAATCGGGAATTTAAGGAAATCATCCAAGAAGCTCTGGAAAGGAGCACCTAAAGGTCAAATACCCACACATAATCACATATTCCCACAAACTTTACAGACTTTAACTGCTGCAAGAAACGCTATCCGCTGACTATCAAGCGAATAGCGTTTCTTGTATTTGTATATCCCCACAAATACCCCCAAACCTCCACTTGGAAAGAGAAGTACCTTTGTATCCAGAAAACAAACATATTTATCAACATGGATAGCAAAAATATCTCATTCAATGACATGCCAAAGATGATAGCTGTCATGTACGACAAGCTCAATGAATTGGGCGACAAAGTGGACAGACTGATGCCCACAGAGAAAAGCGAAGAACCTCAATGGATGAATGTGGCTGCTCTGATAGAGTATCTGCCTAATCATCCTGCTGAGCAAACTGTTTACGGTTGGACAAGTGCGAGGAAAATCCCATTTCACAAGAGGGGTAAAAGTATCTTGTTTAACAAAACCGAGATTGACCAATGGTTGAGCAGTGGCACTTATTGCAAGTCGCAGGAGGAAATGGAGCAGGAAGCAATGTCGTTTATAAACAGCAAGCGATATGTCAGACGTTAAAGAAGAATACATTCGTGTGGGTACATCTCTGTACAAACTGGCACACCAACCTTTAGCCAATGGAACGACAGTATTGCGTCGCATACCATGGAGTTTTGGGACAATCCGTCAAGACTATGGCAAAAGCCACACTCCGCCTATCAAAAAATATGATGGCTTCTGTACTGTGCCAAGTCATACAGATTACCATAAAGAGATAGATGGCTTCTACAATTTGTATGAGCCAATTACTCATGTGCCTGTTGAGGGCGAGTTTCCTGACATCATAAAACTGATGCGCCATATTTTCGGTGAGCAGTTTGAATTAGGATTGGACTATATGCAACTGCTTTATAGGCAACCGACACAGAAACTACCAATTCTGTTGTTGGTGTCTGAAGAGCGCAATACAGGTAAGACGACCTTCTTGAATTTCTTGAAAGCGGTGTTTCAAGACAATACCACATTCAACACAAACGAAGACTTCCGCAGTCAGTTCAATGCTGACTGGGCAGGAAAGTTGTTGATTGTCGTTGATGAGGTCTTGTTGTGCAGACGTGAGGATTCAGAACGTCTGAAAAACCTAAGTACAGCGCAAACCTATAAGGTTGAAGCCAAAGGAAAGGACAGACAAGAAGTGAATTTCTTCGCCAAGTTCGTGTTGTGTTCCAACAACGAGTTGTTCCCAGTAATCATTGACATGGGGGAAACTCGTTATTGGGTGCGCAAGGTGATGAGGTTGGATAGTGACGATACCAACTTCTTGCAAAAGTTAAAGGAGCAGATACCTGCCTTTCTGTACTATTTGCAGCATCGCCCGCTGTCAACCACGAAAGAAAGTAGAATGTGGTTCAATCCTGCGCTCATTCGCACAGAAGCGTTGGAACGAATAATGCAGAGCAATCGCAACCACACAGAGATAGACATAGTGGAGTTGCTGCGTACCATTATGGAGAGCCAGAATGTTGACAAGGTATCGTTCATCCCACAAGACCTTCTACCATTGCTTTCGCTGAATGGAGTGAAAGTAGAACTATGGCATATCCGCAAGGTTGTGAAGGAATTGTGGCGATTGAAGCCTGCGCCTAACGCTCTTTCATACACGACCTACCAGTATGACTATTCAAAGCCGTCAAAGTATGGAGCAATAAACAGAGTTGGTCGTTTCTATACGGTGACGAAAGAGTTCTTATACACACTAAACATATAACTTCTGTTGATTTGTTGAAATGATGAAAAGAAAAGTATATGTACTGTATTTCAAGCATTTATCTTTCAACAAAGTATTCAACAAGCGCTCAACACTTTTTCTTTTCATCAATCATCATTCAACATTTCAACAACTCAACAAGCAAAGCAAGATGAATATATCAGACAACATGGCAATCACAGAGTTCCTGCAAGAGCATGGGTATCAGCCTACATCAGTCAAGGGAAACAATTGGTGGTATTTGTCACCATTACGCAATGAGCTTACGGCATCATTCAAAGTGGATGTGAACAAAAATGTGTGGTATGACTTCGGGTTGGGCAAAGGTGGTAACCTTAGAACATTGGAAAAGTTGCTCCTTTATGATAATAACAAGTGGCAATCTTCTAATCATGTCATTGAGCCAAAGTTTCCTGTAATTCAGAATCTACAGCCAAATAAGAAAGCCGATGAAGCCTTTACAAATGTAACCGTAATGGAACTGACAAACCATTCTTTGCTCTATTATTTGAAAGGTAGAGGTGTCAGTGCAAGTGTCGCGACTTGTTATTGCAAGGAAATCCATTATACAAATCATGGTAAGAGGTATTATGCTGTTGGCTTTGCCAATCGCTGCGGAGGGTATGAGATACGCAATGCTTATTTCAAGGGATGCATCTCTCCTAAGGACATATCTATTATTGAGCATGGTGATGATGATTGTCATGTATTTGAAGGCTTCATTGATTTCCTATCTTATGTAGAACTGCATGGTGACTGTAATGCTGTCGTGCTAAACTCTGTAATCAACATAACAAAGGCTTCGAGTGCTTTGAACAAATACCATAAGGTATATTGCCACTTGGACAACGATGAAGCAGGACGCAATGCGACAAAGCAAATCATGAGGATGTGTATGGGCGAAGTTGTTGATGCTTCATCAGAATACGCCGAGAGTAAGGACATCAATGAATTCCTTTGTAAGAGAATGCCAAGACTATGCTCACGTAGTCAAAAATGAGATTAGAAAAATAGAGAAGTTGTTTCGGGAGCAAGTTTGTGTTTTCGATATACGAAAACGTTCCCAATCGGTATATCCGATTGGGCTGTTGCCAGAGTCTGAACGGAGTATCAGACTCAGACAACAACTATTGAACAACTTACTCCCCGAAACCAGAATAATAGCAAAATAAGCAACAATGGCAAAACATGTAATCAATAACATAGGAGGTCGCAAGCCCCTTTCCGAAGACGAAAAATATGGGACACCCATACCAGTACGTTTCACAAAGAAACAGTTCATCCGTATTAAGCGCAAAGCAGGAGAGATGCCCATCAGTACATACATTCGTGAGGGTGCACTTCATGCGATAGTGAGGCAACCTGTTACTAAGTCCCTCATGAAAGAAATTCGTGACTTGAACAACCTCGGTACAAATATAAACACATTGGCAAAACTTGCCCATCAATATGGCTTCAATAGCATTACAGACAAAGCCAATGAAGCCTTGAATGGTGTCAATGCCATTTTGCATCAAGCTCGCTTGAAAATCGAAGAAAAGGAAGTTGAAGATACCTCCTTTAATGGTTAAATGTCAAATCGAATTCAATATGTACGGTAAAATACTTCATGGCTCTTCTTTTGGTGGTCTCGTCAACTATGTTAACGATTCACGCAAAAAAGCTACATTGGTGGCAGCAAGTGATGGTATCAACTTGACGAACAATCAAACCATAACAGATAGCTTCGTGATGCATGCAGGATTGAGTAGTAGAACAAAGAAGCCAGTCGCTCACTTTGTTCTTGCGTTTTCTCCACATGATGCGCCACGCATTGACAATATCCTATTGGGGCAGCTTGCTAACGAATACTTGCAAAAAATGGGATATGACGATAATCAGTTTGTTGCCTTTCGTCATTACGACAAGGAGCATCCACATATTCACATCGTTGTGAATCGTGTCAACTTCAAGGGTAAGTGTACCAAAGACGCACATGAGAAAGACAAAAATGTAAAGGTGTGCAAAGACCTTACTCGAAAGTATGAATTGTATATCGCAAGTGGAAAGGAAGTAGTCAAAGTACAACGACTTCGCACCATGGATGCCATCCGCTATCAGATGATGCATGCAGTGAAGGAGTCTTTGCAGGTGTCTGGCAACTGGAAAGACTTTGAGAACGAGTTGGCAAAACTTGGTATCAGCCTACGTTTTCGCTACAACACCACAACCAATGGTATTGAGGGCATTTCATTCACCATCGATAAAGACAAAGTCGGCAACAGAATGAGACATGACATTTCCTTTAGTGGCAAACAACTGGATGTTTCACTCACGTTGTCCCATATCTGTGAGCGACTTGGCAATCCCGTGGCTATCGTTCATGAACAGGCGAGATCCATGTATGAGGATGCACGTCAAGAATGGTATGACACACACAATGGCTTTGAGGTTAGTCGCATTGATGACATATTTCCAAACTTTGACAGCCAGTTCCCATTTCAAGCCAAGACTAAGATGAATGAGGCTCTAGATATGAAAGGCGATAATCAGCCACTTGCTCATGAACTAATAGAAGACTTATCCCAAACGGTTGATGAAATTTCTGATGTTGGTAATGGAATACTCCATGTAGGACTTACAGCTCTTGGAACCATGTTATTTCCTCCATACCAATCTGCTATATCCGCTGGCGGTGGCGAAAGTTCAGTATCAAAAATCGGATGGGGAGATGATGATAAATACAAAAGAAAGTATCACAGCAACTCTCATTTTTATAGAAAAGGTAGACGATAATACTTATAACCATCATACATATGAGCAAACAAAACGACCAACTTGAAGACATCCTTGATGAATTGTCTGTAATCAAGGAAAGTGTTGAGACATACAACACAAAGCTTGCCAACATTGAGGCTCTGCTGTCTCAACAAGTATCGAATGAAAGTGAAAAGATAGAGTCCGAGAGTTCTACTCTTTATATCCCCGAAAACCTCTTGAAAGAAATAGTCCGTCAAGGACTTGAAAGCTATTTCAACAATGAAGGACTATGTAGCTCTATCCTATCTGATGAAAGAATCAAACTTATGGGTGACCGATTCATTGGTATGTACGCTGCTGAGTTACAAAAGCGATGGAAACAACTTGATGATAAAGAAGATAAAAATCGGAAAGAGTATTTCCATAAACGCACGATTCAAGGCATCAACACCATAGCCCAAATGAAGGAATGGGCATCTGAATACCCTCCTGAGATACAACGCACCATACGCTTCATCGGGTTGAAGATTCTTGATAAAGACGAACCAGTAGAGACCACCCATACTATATTAAAGATTTGGGGTAATGCTCTACAAGCCATTACCAATCCGAAACCACCCCCACCTCCAACTTTGAAAACATGGTGGCTATACAAGTGGCAGCGTTTCAAGGCGAGCACCGACAAATGGGGCATGTTGCAATGGTACTTGATAATACTAGGACTTTCCGCATGTGTTCTCTTTTCATGTTTGTATCAAGAACGTGTTATGAAACGTGACAGGCTCAATCGTGTGTTCTATCAGTATGTCATTAAGGACGAAAAAGCCAAGAAGAATTATTTGGAATTGGATTCTTTAATGAATATTTAGGATGCCAACAATAGCTATAAATCAAAATCCAAATGATGCGTAAAGACTGAGGTGGTACCATTTGATATGGAACCACCTCTTTTGTTAGAACCTTTTTAGTATTAGCCATTGGCCATTCTTGTTACTTCCGTCTCTATCTATATATCCATTTTTACGAAGGATTGTTATTTCACGCTTAATGGTTGCCAATGACAACCCAGTTTTTTCTGCCAATTCGTCTCTATTAGATAATGGCTTTTGCAGAATCAAAGAAAGAATTGCTTTCTGGCGCTCCGTTATGGCCTCATTTATCGGCTCATTTATCGGCTCATTTATCGGCTCATTTATCGGCTCATTTAGAATATGCAGAGTCAATTTTACTTGCATCAGATCAGGTTGCTCCAGCAACTCTGGCTTCAGCCAGTGCTTCTCGTTCCATGCATTCAGGATAAGTGGAAAGCCAGAACCGAGGTTCTCGCCATAGCCAATCATGCGAAACATATTCTGCATACGTTGGTTACGAGCTTTTGACTCTCCACCTCTGTAAATTTGTTCTATTGGGAGCTTTAGCAGTCCAGGATTTGTCAACACAAAGCAATCATCATACTTCTCGACTTTCAATATTCCGTTAAGCATGAAATCGGAATGGATAATCATGTTGGTGACAGCCTCACGAATGGCTTTGGCCTGTAAAGTATCGTCTGTACGTATCACGCCATCCATGCTGAAAGGTCGTGGCAAATCACGTGTCAGCTTTGGAATAACCATACGAATAAAGTTGAACAGGTTGTTCTCCCAAGTTCCATCGTATGTCAGTCGGTCACTATAACGTTGGTCTCCTATAAGGTTCGACTTGTCGATATAGTCCATACGTAAGTTGTCAAAGCGCTCACGCACTGGCAGTCCCTTACCAAACATTAGGAGTCCAGCCATGGTCAATCCTTCTTCTCCTGTTCTTCTGTCTTTGGCATATCCTCCAAAGTTCATCAAGAATTCCTTATCGTCATAAGAGTTCCATTGATGTTCTGGATGAAGAGTCTGGAACATCTTGCGGTAACGCTCCAATGTTGGAACGTCAACATCGTTCATCGTGTAGTATTCCAAGAGCATTCCATCGTTGCCAGCTTCATTGGCATCACGGAGCATCATCTTCAGTTCTTGCTCCGTGCAATGATAGTCGCCTTCATGGTTACGCTTGAACGTACCCTTTGTTAGATTGTTGTTGATGTAAACTGGGCGTTCTGTGTATGTAGCCCTAGGAACATTGATTATAATCACATTTTTGCCGTCAACATCAATAGTTTGTATGTCTTCATCACGTAGCAAGTTGATGTTCACTTTTTCCTTGCTGTTTACCATATTCCACAAATCCTTGCGTATCTTGTCAGCATCTTCCACGCCAATGATTTCAAATCGTTTGGCAGGGTCATTCTCTGTCATGTTCTCATACACTCCAAGAAGAATAGTGCCGCCATAAGTGTTTGCAAAAGCGGAGTAAGTGTCCCAAAGAGAATTGGGAACACTACGCTGCGCTTTCTTGCATTCAAGCGTTACACGCTCACCTTGGGAAAGAAGGTTTTGTATCTTGATGTTCATGTATATAATATTTCTATTTTAACAAGCTCCATACAAGTTAACTCATGTAGATTAAAAATGCAAAGGGAGCCTTTTATGAAGAGATTAAGTATTTTGTATTTGCTTATTGTATATGATAGTTATTTACAGCTTATTATACGAAATTGTATATAATATTCCCGAATAATATTGCTTTTTATTATACAATGGAAGATCCATATCCCAATCGAACCTAAAGTCATCGTCCGTACAGTCAGAGTTGCTTCCACCAAACAAACTCCATCCATGGGCTATACCAGCGTCAGGACGAATGCAGAGTTCGACATCTGCTGATTTTATGGACATACAACGCTCATGCTCTATATAGCCGTGATCCACAATCGTAGGAGTTATACCAGTCAATTCTCTGACAACATCCTCCAAGAAACTATTTCTTGCCATATTGTCTCCGTATTCTCTTTCCAAACGAACACCATGACTGCCATAAGAATCTCCATTTGGCTTTTTTACAATGATATTCAATGATGCAATATTCACATTCAGTTTTTGCTGAACATCCGCAATGAAATGCGCCAAAAGAATGCAACCCAATGGAGTGACCAAGTAACGGTCTGAATAGGTCAAGCTGACATTTTTCCCATTCATACCAGAAATTATTCGCTCCCACTTCTCTGATTTGCATTTCATCAACTTTGCACATAAATTGCCAACATTGCAATCTTCCAGAATACGAGCATCAAACATGATAGAACCATCATCTGCATTCATTTCAGACAAAACATCGGACGGATTAATAGGAACATATTCCATCAGAATGTTACTTAAAGAAGAGAACACATCTCCATCTCCCCACTTAGCTGTCAAAGAGGTGTCAACATTTTCGCCAAAATACATTTTCTTCGTTCCATCACTAAATGTCACGGCAAGTAATGGTTTCAAAGAATCCCTTAATCCAACCTTTACATACTCGAATTTATTTTTGAACAATGCAGCCATCAAAATAGCTTTTGAAGAAGCTGAACATGATGATATTCGTATGCTCTTATTCCAAACATAAGCCACATCAACCCCAGACAAAGAGAGTTCACCCAATAACTTACTATAAGGGAAATCATCAAGTTGCCAATTGTCATAATCATTATCCACAAATACTTTCAATGACTTCACGTTATCATTGCGAGTAAGTTGATAGAATTCTGTCGAAAAATCCGTTGTTACTGCGGAGGCATCATGAATTTCAGACACAATTGACTTTGGGGCAACTCTTGAATTGCGCTCCATTTCCAACCACTTCAAAGCCTTTTGACGATTTAAGTAATTGATATACCACTGAGATCTACGGTCAATCAAGCACTTGGTGCAAGAACGCTCACAATCACACTTCGCCAATGCTTCATAAGCTTTTTCCAACACCTTGTCTTTATATTCACGGAAAAGTGGAGAATAGCCAGCTCCACCGAGAGCTGTATCATAAATGAAGATAGAGTGACTGGCCTCATTATAACCAAAGTCTATCTCACCATCATTAACTCCCAGCAATTCTGTAAGTTTTCTACTCAATATGACACCCAATGAATATAGCGTTTCACTATCTCTTACCAAGACATTAGCAGCATCATAGAATTTAACTTCTACGAAATCTGTTTGATAACGTCCAACAAGCAGAACGTGTCTTCTAATATTTCTACCATTTGCTTCACCTCCTGGACATGGAAGGCCAGTAGATAAATGCTTATGACCAGCAAGAACATTTTCTGAGTAATCTGGACTTTGCTCATACTCCATTCTTCCGCAATAAGGACAAAAAGCAAAACCATAGGTGCTTTTTCCTCTATTAAAAAACAATATTTCGGACTCGTTTGTAGAGCAACGCACAACCATTTTTGCAGTAGAAGTTTTTTCTTGCCACGGATCCATCTTCAACAGTACAGGCTGAACAAAACTCATCTCTCCCTGTGCATTCATTTTTCGAGTTGGCTTTGAACCAAATGCTACGCTGAAAGCTACAGGCTCAACCACTTCCGTAAAACGTTGCTCAGTCGAAATGCTCATGTCCTTAATTCCATGCATTGAGTTTTCCTTGCCGCATTTAGGACAATCGTTCAGGACATTACCCTGTCGTATAACGGTATAACCACAATGCGTACAATTTTGCAGCACGTATCTTGTTGTATTATCATCATACTTCGTCTTCATCAAAATTCCAGCAGGTTGATATATCCATTCATTCTTTACGACTTGCTTACCAGGAGCATAGGCAGAAATGGCTTGACTTAAATGCATAGTCGGAGAGTTCTCTTCATTATTTTTGCCCAACACGCATTGCACTAAACCTGTAGGAATGCCAGCACTTGGCAAGAACGAATGTTCTGCCATATAGGTCAGAAGAGAAGTTGAAAGGAAATTGTCTTTTTGATACTGTACAGATCTTAATGCTGCACTATTTCCGTCCTCTTCTTCCAACAATTTTATCGTTTTATCCAAACTATCTATACGTGCTTGGTACAATCCTCTAACTGCCGTAATATCTTTTTTAGTTGTGAAAACAGCATCACTCAATGGAATGTTGTCCAAGGCTGTTCCCCTTACTAAGGCCTTATATGACGCATCAAGGTCTGTTCTATTACAGCCAATAATGCTATCAATATGATTCAGGAACTTGTCGAAATAGCACAATCCGTCATTTGCGACAAAGAAATCCTCCAATTTGGCTGTAACTCGTATTCCACCCTGTATAGATACGAAATCTGCAAACACCATAGCATTTACATGACGTTGAATCAACTGACGACTTTCCAACTTTAACAAAGGAGTTTCCGTCAAATGCGTAATTGGGTAATCAGGATGCTTCCATGTGTTTGCGCCAATCGGGTTAGGGGCGCAAAAAGTCAGAGCCAAAGCTTTTGACTCACTTCTACGACCTGCACGACCTGCACGTTGCAGATAATTAGCGGATTTTGGTGGCACGTTGTTCATGACCACCTCACTGATACCACCAATATCCACACCCATTTCCATAGTTGTAGAGCATGACAACACATTTAGATGTCCCTCATTGAACTCCTTTTCATATTTATCCAAATCTTCACGAGATTGCTGGGCAGAATGCTCCGCAGAAATAAAGATTGGTTTCTGGGCATAAACCCTCTCGTGCAACCCTGTATAAACACCATACTCTTTCTGGGAAGATAAATTTTCGTCAATCCATGCAGCAATTTTCTTGTCATCCAACTCTGTCGACTTGAAAGGGAAATATGGGTATTTAAAGGTCGCTGCCACCTTGAATCTATCAAAGTTTTCCTTTCCTATATATCCATTAATACGTGGACTATATCCTTTGAAAGTTACATCCACAACGACATTGTCAACAGGACAAAGGTAACCCTTTTCCATCAATTGCAATTTTACCTTTTTCCCTATCAAATCCAACATATATCCTCTGTCCTCGGTATTTACAGGGTCAAGTATGTTTGATGTCAGAAATCCCCAAGCTTTATCCAAGAGGTTGTTGATAATGGCAACCTTACCATCATCAATCTGCTCTGCGTCATTGTAACCTAAAACAGCACAAAGAAGAAGCACCAATCTATTTTGGTCATCTTGTACCGTTCCATCCAGTCTCTGTCTCACTACAGGCCATTTACTCACTGGCTTCCCATTTACACGCTTATCAGAATCCTTTGGGTAGATTTCCGACATATAGATATTCTGAGTCAAATAAGGCTTGACATCTCCTGCCATCATATAATGTCTGCCACCACGAATAACATAGTCAATACAGATTTTCAAAAAGTCTTGCCAATCTTCATCTTTACAGCCCTTTGCCAAAAGAGCTTCCGGACACTTTGCCTTTTTCAAGTCAGGATATACCAATCGTACAAATCCCATAGTCTCCATAGAATTTGCTCGTTTCGGAATCCAACCGAATTGATCTATCAACAACGCCCTGAGATAAACCGTCGTGTTCTCTGCCCCTTTGCCTCCACGTGCCTCATTGATATGTTTATAAAGCTTTCTGAAATCAGTATTATTTTCCAATGCTGTACTAATCTCATCAAACGACACTTCTGGTGGAGCAGGAACAACTTGCTTTCCACTTTTTTTAGCTTCAAGACGTTTCAGTTCTGTAAGAAGGAAAGGAGGCAAAGCTTCCTTTGGCTGTGTACTCAAATATTGATATGTCTGCTTTTCTTCATCCGTTAAACCAGAAGGTTCAATTCTTTCAAGTCTCATATCAGCCATTTTATGAAAAATGCTGGCACGAATCCAAGCACGTTCCACATCTTGATTTAGTCCCATAGCAGTACGAGCAGAACCTTGTCTGTTATCGGTAAAAGCTATATACTTTTTGCCTTTGTACAGAATTTCAGAATCAGTATTCTTCACTCCTTCCGCATTATCCAAGATAGTTGTGGCCAAGGCACGCCCCATTTGGGTCGCACTTGCTCTTAGATAATTAACGTGCCCTAAAGAATTGCCACAATAAGGACACAAGTCCTTGTTGTTTTCAGAATGGCGTAAAGACTCAAAAACAGTAGCCTTGTCTGCATCATCTGGTGCAATTTCTATCTTATTCTTTTCATGATTAAAGACATGCTTTTCCACATGAGTATGATGACGCAAACATGGCTTGGAAGGTTTTGCAAAATAGAATGGTGTATATCCTGCCGCCTCTTGTCTTGCTCGACCGTCATCAGCACTGACATCCTCGCTTTCTATGAGATCTTCATCCGCATCAAAGAATACGCCTTTATCCAAGTCCACGGTATTTACGTGCATTCTAAATCCTTCGGAGGTACTATTTTCTCCAACGACTATCAAACCGCCACATGATGGACAGGTTGCAACCTCCAGCATTTTTGACTTACAAACTGGACAATTCGTATTCTGATAGGTAGTTAAGCTGCCTATCCCCAATCTAACCTTCTTATGTCGGCTACACTCTGGATTTACACAAGCATACACGCCGTTAATTGATCGTATAAAATAGTGGATTCTTGAAGGTAACAATGCCGCCTTGCCACCATCTGCTTTATTCAATCCATCAACTTTGTCGCCCAACGCATTTATTACTTCAAGTGATTTTACTGTGTCTTTGCTTATAACACTATCCAATTGTTTTGCAATCTGTTTGGTAGAAAGCACAGGATTAGCATTCAGCTTTTTGCGAAGTCTCTCAATGTCTGCAAGAGAAATCTTTGTCCCATATTTAGCATTTACGCTTTCTATTGCCACTGTAGCTTTGGCTGCATCCATTTCTGGAACAATTCGTTTTCCACCAATCACCACGATACCATCAGCAGGTTTACCTGTTAATTGTGAGACAAACGTCTTCAATTTTTGTTCAGCAGCAGGATTGTCCTCATCACCTATTGTTGCAGATGTTACGGCAAAGTTAACCTGATCAATAGTTACCCCAAAAGCATCAAGAACACGGCGCAACTGCAACGACAATTCCGCAGCAGAAGACCCCGTATAGGTATGGGCTTCATCAAGCAAGATCCATTTCAGTTTGCCTTGTGACTTTTCCAAAATGGCTTTATCCTCAGCACGTACCAACATGTAGTTTAGCATCGTCGGATTCGTAAACAACACCTGTGGAGGGGTCTCACGAATTTGTGGACGAGTTACCAATTGAGGGAAGAACTTAGAAGTAAAACTCTCTGTTCTTTTGCTCTTTTCAGTGTCACCATTATAAATGGCATAAGTGACTTTGTTGGGAAGTGCATTACACCAGGCATGAATACGCTTTTGTTGGCTTTTCATCAAGGCATTGAGAGGATAGAGAAAGATAGCCTGAACACAATTCTTCTCTTTTCTGTTTGCTATATCTTGAAGAACAGGTATCATAAAACACTCCGTCTTTCCTGAACCAGTACCAGAGGTAACGACAATCGTTTTACCCTCACCAGACAACATTGTCTTCCAACTCTTTGTCTGATGCTTATAAGGGCAACGACTCATAGGAAATCTCATTTCCTCATCAACCTTGTCACTCCCCAAAGCCTCCACGAAAGAAGGGGATAGTATATGCAATTTTGTTGCATGCTCACCAAATGTTTCCTTGCTATTTTCCCAAGGAAATATAGATTGAAACACAGGTTCCGCCATCAAAGGTTCTTCCTTTGATAAAATATGGCGCATATATGCCACTTCCTTGGCTTTACCTCTGAGCCAGAGAGACACCAAGGAGTCTATAAGCACCTTTTCTGCGGATGTATAGAAATCTGCGTAGTTCATATCTTATCTATCTAATGTCTTAATATATTTAACCGTTTTGAAGAAAATGTCGCTGTATGTCTCTTTGAAATACTTTCTGTAGAAATTGACAATACGAGCAAACTCCCTGTTTTCCCAAGCGAACAAGTCTATACAATTTTCTTGAAGGCATGTATTTTCGGCAGCGCACATAGCAGCCTCTAACATAACCCTGTACGAAGGCAATAACCTTTGTCCTTCATTGTAATAAGCATTGCTCAACGAGAATTTGGCAATCGGCAAGTCTTTATTCGTATCTGACAAACCATGTATTTTTGCACAATAAGCATTAATGTCTGCTATATTAAATGCCCTTCCTGCATCAACATTACCAGAAACAAGGAAAGCTGCAAAAGTTTGTGCTATATCCGTTGACACTGTAGAATTAAACAATTCTTGCAACAGCTCTACCAAAGACTGCATTTTCCTAAACATCATAGGCTGCAATACTTCGGGAACACTTGCCATAAATTCCTCAATACATTCCTCCCAAATCTTGGCAGGAATCCAATGAATTGCAACAACCATCTCTTGCTCAAACCTATCAATATCTTGTGACAAGACATCCTTGTACTCGTTAAGCCACATGGCAATGACAAACTTTGCCAACAATCTGGAGTTGCGTCCTATTGGCTTTAATCCATTATACGTTGGGAAAGGCAAATTATATCGGCTACAAATGTCAAACGCCTTACATACATCTTTCCAATGTTTGCCCATCATGACATCCTCATTTTTCAAAGCCTCATACCAATCTTTTGTATTGCTAGAAGAACGTACAGTTCTTTCTTGTTTATCAAAATCATAAGCCTTCCTATTGTAATATTTTGGAATTATCCTACGCTTTGCCTCTGGACCCGAAAACACAACGACCTCTTGTTGATTAAAGTCATCTGGGAATGTGAACAGATTCTCAGAATTATCTAATCGCTCCAATTTTACAACAAAGAAGTCTTCTGATGAAAGTTCATCTCCAACAGGAAACGCATAAACTTCGCCATCATAGAGAAAATCATCAGTATCTTCTTCAGTACTGTCGATGACCCTTATCTTTCCGTCTTCAATGGTTGACTCCAATACGAATTTTCTAATGAATATCTCTGTACCATAAATATTCATGGCT
>ENA-OVAL01000187-OVAL01000187.1-human-gut-metagenome-genome-assembly--contig:-NODE-187-length-15434-cov-15.228103_pt1 | contig 15434 bp, 10 predicted proteins | sample MGYA00242095_ERZ508980 | MGnify/ENA primary metagenome ERZ508980 (study PRJEB26280, sample SAMEA2531411) | human gut metagenome | biome: human gut; feature: human-associated habitat; material: faeces... | reverse complement strand
CTTCCCTACACTCTCCATCACCTATCTTCCAAAAGCTGGACACATCATCCAATTCGACTTGGATTGCGACAGAGACTACCCTACCTATTGGTCGGTGAAGGACTTCACCACCTATAATGCGGGCGGATATGGAAAGATTGTTGGAAACCCGACGTTGAAGCCATCACGAGACCTCAGCCTCTCGCTTACCTACATTCTGCACAGCAGATACGTGGCAAGTCTCTTCTTCAACAATTCGAAAGATGAATTTCGTCAGCTTCCTTACCAGAGCGACAAGAAGAAGGAGATGGAATACAAGCATGTCAACTTCGACCATGTAAACCAGGTAGGCTTGATGCTCACAGCCCCAATCAACATAGGCAACTGGTGGCAGAATCGCCTTACCTTCACTGGCGTATATCAGAACGACAAGAATTCCCACTTCTATGATCTTCCATTCGACCGCAGCAAATGGTTCTGTCAAGCCCAGTGGAACGGCACTTTTCTCTTTGGCAAGCATGTGCTTCTCAACCTCGATGCTTCCGTCCATACCGACGCCATCCAAGGAATCATCGACATCCCAGCCTCAGGCTATCTCAACGCTGCCCTCACCTGGAAGCCACTCAAGGATGACAAGTTCCAGCTGAAAGCCTACTGCAACGACATCTTCGAGACAGGCGACAACCATCTGCACGACACCTATCGAGGTCAGCACGTCATCAACAAAATGTACTTTGGCAGAATCATCGGCCTCTCCCTCACCTATCGTTTCGGCGGCTACAAGGCCAAGCAGCATGAAGAAGTAGATACTTCCAGATTTGGGAAATAAAAACAAGAAAAGCTCACCAAGACCATCAAAGTCCTGGCGAGCTTTTCTCGTTTCATATACTCTATTCAAGTTTCTTTACTTCAAAATATTGACATATCCCTTATTCTGTACCAATTCAGAATTTAAATCGATGCATTTCTGAGGAATCGGGAAGACTGTGGTGTAGCCGGAGGATTCACCCAGAAGAGGCGTACGGAGATCGTAGGCACCGGTGAATTTGCCGAAACGGATGAGATCCTGACGACGCCATCCTTCCCATACCAACTCCAGCAACCGCTCTTCCAGAATGTTATCGAGCGTAGCCTTACGGTAAGGCATTCCCACACGGGCACGAATCCTATTCAACTCCTCATCACCATTCTCTCCGTTTCGGACCTTTGCCTCTGCCTTCATCAATAAAGCATCTGCATAGCGGAAAAGAACTATGTCGTTACTCTGCAACTTGCCGTCCATATAAGAGGTTCTATCCACCTCATACTTCGCCATCCTCGCTCCAGCCGTCTTGACAAACTTACTGTTGGTCAGGTTTTGAGCCACTTCAAAAGGCTGATACTCCAACGGCTTTCCATTATCCATCAGCAGTTCATGACCATCTACCTTTACCACTCCCGCCACAAAGTTCATCTTGCAACGGGCATCTTCATCAGCCTCGCCATAATGATTGGCTTTCATCGTAGAAATCGTGGCACAGGTACCATTCTCACTTCCCCATCCCAAGACACCGCCATGCGTATAATGGTAAGAGCGGAAGAGATAATGGAACTGGTTGGTATAGATATTCTTATCCATCGGAATCGTGAAGATATTCTCCTTCGATGTCTCATTATGCGTAGAGAAATTGAATGAATCATCCGACTCCAGGGCATAGCCTTCTTCTGCCAGTTTATCACAATAATAAATGCAGGTTTCCCAGGCATTCAACTTCCTGCAGTCCACCTTATCGCCATTACGCAAAGAGGCATCAGAAGCCGGCACAGAGAAATGAATGTCACTTCCCTTCGGACGGCTCGCATAACCCTGGGTCCAGTCATCATACATATAGATTTCTGCATTCAAAGCCAACTTCGCCAACAGAAAGTTGACTACCGGTTGGGTGATGCGACCATAATAATTGCCTTCCTTATTGCTGTGCTGGTCGGGAAGTGAAGGCAATACCTGCTGCAACTCCTGAAAGACAAACTGGAAGATAGAACTGCGATCTGTCTGACCTTGGAACAGGCTGGAATGGAGCTGTTCTGCACTGGAAAGGACCAATGGAACCCGACCGAACATGTCCATAGCATAGTAATAGAACATAGCCCGGATAGCTCTTATCTCAGCCCGATATTCCTCCTGCTGTGCGGCAGAAAGCAGGGCCGACTTATTGCTGATAATATCCAAAGACTTATTAGCCAGCACGATAATCTTATAAAGGTACTTCCACGTATCATAAAGAGACTGGTCATCGGCACTCCACCGATGCTGGTACATGGCATTCCAGAGGCCACCATCATACCAGTCGCCGCCTCGAATCGGAATCATCGCCTCATCGGTGGTCAGCGTATTATAATCGTAAATACCACGGCAGGTGCCCTGGATGCCCTCACTCTCGTTAGCTCCACCTATATAATTATAGAGAGAAGCCACGGCATTGATATAAATATCAGATGCAGAGCCATAGATGGCATCCTCGTCCAACTGATCCTTAGGATGTTCGTCCAGGCAGGATGTCATAGACAATGCCGCCAGCAGCAGAAATAAAAATCTATATCGTTTCATAACTTTCTGATTTTAGAATTGAACACTTAAACCCAATGAGAAGGTTCTGTAAACAGGATAAGTCCGCTTATCATCAATACCCATCGTACTGTTCACCACGTAGCTGTTAATCATCGGAGTCAAGCCGCTGTAACTGCTGATGGTGGCAAGATTGTTGACACTCGCCGAAACTCTGAGCGACTGCACCACGCCCTTTCGGATAGGGATATCATAGCCCAGCGTGAGATTCTCTAAGTTGAGATAATCGCCCTTCTCCAGCCAATAATCAGAAACATTCTGGTCAACGATATTCTTCTCAGGAGCTCCCTTCAGCACATTATAATCCGGGAAACTCGACATATTGGTGTAGGCTAAGCCCGTACCATTGAATATCTTATGTCCGAAGGCTCCGTTCATCTGCAATGAAAGATACCAGTCGCGATAACGGAAACTGATATTTGAACCCAACGTTACTTTAGGAGTAGCCTGACCGGCAATATATCTGTCACCGCCATCACTCAAATCTACGGTTCCGTTCTTGTCCAAATCTTCGATATCATAGCGGTAATGCCCATTTCCATCTTCTATAATTCCCTTGCAATGAGGAAGATAGAATACCCCCAAAGGCTGACCAACTATCTGATAGACCACATTGTTGTAACCACCATGCTGACCGGCACCCGACAAGGCACCCATCGCAGTAATATCGGCTGCCGACATCTGCATTCCGTCATATTCACCACTCAGCGAGAGGAGTTTGTTCTTCTGCCAGGAGAGATTCATATTGATATTCAGTTCCATGTCCTTCTTCTGGATAGGAGTGAAGGAAATGCCGACCTCCAAACCCTGGTTGCTCATAGAACCCAGGTTTGCCAACAGTTTATCATAGGCAAAAGGCGGAACCGGCACATCATAGGCATAGAGCATGTCGGTGGTCTTGGAATAGTAATATTCTGCCGTCAGAACCAGCCGGTTGTTCCACAATCCCAAATCAGCTCCGATATTCCAGGTAGCGCGGGTTTCCCACTTCAGATCAGGATTGTTATTGCTAATCATTCCCATCGTAACCGTAGGAGAACTGTTCACCGAAACAATACCATTCTGCCGTACCGTATTCAAAGTGGTATAAGAAGATATTCCGCCAAGATTACCTGAGCGTCCATAGCCCGTACGCAGTTTCAGCATAGTAATTTTCTGGAGAGAACGGAGCCATTTCTCCTGCTTCATATCCCAGGAAAGAGAGACGGATGGGAAGAAACCCCAGGTATGGTCATTGCCCACCATCGAAGAACCATCGCCACGCATGGAAACCGAAAGACTATACTTATTATATAAGGTGTAGTCGACATTGCCCATCACAGAAGCCAGGGTCGGATCTTCGTACTTGCTGTCTGTCCCACCGAAAGGCCGTGATGCAGCAGCACCTATGTTATGGTAATACATGTCGTTGTTGGTGATTCCCTTCGCAGAAGTCCAGAATCCCGTTCGGATATCCTTCTGATATTCTGCACCCACCATTGCCTTCAGATTGTGGATTCCCCACGAATGCTGATAGTTAAACGATACATTGGCAAGCCAGTCCTCGCTCTTGAACTCCCCACGATAGAGATTGCCCTGCGCCCAAAACCAGGTAGGACAGAACTGGTTGTTCTCGTTGGAAGCATAACTGTATGCTGCGAAGGCAGAAACACTCAAAGAATTTGTCATATCATAGTTCAACTTCAGATGAGCATTGAAGTTCATGTTCTTCGTATCATTACGCTCCTTGAGCAAGGCACCGGGAGGATTCACCTGAGATGCAGCCCCATTCTTCACCCAACTGCCGTTCAGCTTATCATAGGGATAAGTAGGATTCATGGCATCGGCAGAATAGAAAAGCGCCTGACTGTCGAAGATATCATTGTTCTTGAAAGACGAACCGAACACGCCGAAATTTCCCGTCAGTTTATCGCCAAACGCCTTCTGGGTGACATCAATCTTAGCCACCAGATTACGATAGCCCTTGCTCCGAATAATCGTGTTATGATCGATATAGCCAAAAGAAGCGCGGTAGTTGCTCTGCGGAGTACCACCGCTGAAGGCCAGATAATGGTTCTGGATATTTCCGGTTCGGGTAATCGCCTTGCGGAAATTGGTATCATATCCCTTATTGTTATACTCCAGCCCATACTTCTGTGCAGCAGCTATGTATTCGGCGGCATTGAGCATCTCCATACTTTTGTACATCGCCTCTATACCATAGTTTCCCTCGTAAGAAATCAGAAATCCCTTACCCGTACCCTTCTTGGTTTTTACCTGGATAACGCCCGAAGCACCACGGGAACCATAGAGTGCCGTTTCGCTGGCATTCTTCAGTACTGTAAAGCTCTCTATATCGGCGGGATAGATTGTAGCAAGCGTCGCCACATCAGAAGTAACACCATCAATAATCACCAGAGGATCATTGCCGCCCATGATAGAAGTTGTACCGCGAACCCGGACGGAGTTCAACATAGCAACACGGTCAAGACCATTGGTAGTGACGTTAACACCTGCCGTCTGTCCGCTCAAGGCATCCAGGGCATTATTGAGTACACCCTTCTTCAGAAGTTCAGGCTCCACTACACTCACCGAACCTGATAAGCGCAAGGAATCTAAGCCTTCGATGTTCACAGACTGAGCACAGAGGGTTTGGGGTGCAAGAATCATCGCACCCATCGCATAAAATATGGTTTTTAACTTCTGTTCCATAACTATTTCATCGTTTAGTCAAGGTTCAAATCGATTTTCGATTGCAAATATAATAAAAAAGAGTGATTCAAAGTCCATTTCCATGAAAAAACTTCAAAAAAACCGCAGGCTTCAGAGTTAAGACAGAAGAAAAGCTCGCCAAGACGTTCAAAATCTTAGCGAGCTTTCTCTTTTTATATCAGCATTTTATTTCACTTTCACTTCTACCACATTCTTCGCAGCCTCAGCACTCGAACCACCTACGAAGATCTGATATTTGCCGGGAACCACACGCATGGTATTGGTCTGGGAATCCCAACCCTCGAAACTCTGACGAGGCAGACTGATGGTTACCTGCTGCTTCTCGCCTGCTTTCAAAGTAATGCGCTTGAAGGCTTTCAGGGTCTTGATCGGTCCCTCAGCATCATTCATTCTACGGATGTAAACCTGCGCCACTTCCGTTCCTTCCCTATTACCTTTATTAGATAAAGAGAAACTCAAGGAATAAGCCGAAGAATTCTTCACTCTTCGTTCTTCACTCTTCACTTTCTTCAATGTCGGCTTTCCATATTCATACGATGTATAGCTCAATCCATGACCGAATGGGAAGAGAGCCTCACCCTTGAAGTAACGGTAGGTGCGATTCTTCATCGTATAATCAAGGAAATCAGGAAGATCGGAAGTACTCTTATAGAAGGTTACCGGAAGCTTGCCCGATGGATTCACCTCGCCGAAAAGAACCTTTGCCACAGCTTCGCCACCCCGTTCGCCCGGATACCAAGCCTGAAGGATAGACTCCGCATTCTCTGTTTCAGGAACCATGGCGATGGCACTGCCCGAACAGTTGACGAACACCACTCGCTTGCCAGCCCGATGCAACATCTCCATCACCTTGCGCTGAGCCTGAGGCAATTCGATATCAGTTCTGTCGCCACCCTTGAATCCCGGTTCGGAGACCTTCATCTCCTCACCCTCAAGACTAGGAGAAATACCGCCTACAAATACCACCACATCAGCATCACCAATCTCTGCCAGAAGCTGAGACTCGGTTGGCGTATAGTTCTTCACAATGTCAAACTGCATCACCGCCATATCGGTCTTCTGGAAATAATCCACCTGAATCTTCATCGACTTTCCTGCCTTCACGGAGATTGGCTTGTTGAGCATCTGTACACGGGCACGTCCCTTCCATACATCCGCCACAGTATCGCCATCAATGATGAGCCGGTAACCATCATCGCACCCCATTTTGATATTCAAGGTTTCATCCTTTTCCGGAGTAAATACGCCCTCGTATCGGGCAGAGAAATTGGTAAGGTTCACTCCCGGAGCAAAGACGGTATTTCCACCATTGCTCTGGTTGATAGGCGAAGTCATCATGGCTGTAGCCACCGGCTCGCCCTTCATCTCAGAATTGTTCCAATAAGTAGCCTTCATGCCTTTGCTGCCATCGGTAGAAGTCAGGAAATTGAACTTACTTTCCGTCACCTCATTTCTGGTCAACGTGCAGGCAGGAATATACTTGGCGTCCTTCACATATTTTCTGATGCCCTGCAGGATGGTAGTGGTAGAAGTAGGATAACCCGAATAGTTGCCCCACTGCATGATGGAATCGTTGGCATTCGGTCCCATCACGACTATCTTCATTCCTGCTGATTTCAGCGGCAGGAGATTGTTCCGGTTCTGAAGAAGCACGATTCCCTCTTCTGCCATCTTCTCTGCCAAATCCTTATGCGCCTTGCTGGCGATGACGGAAGAAGGAATCTGAGTCCAAGGCACATTCTCATCCTGATCGAAATCACCCAGGCGGAAACGGGCTACCAGCAGGCGCTTCAGGCTCTCGTTCACCTTTTCCTCGCTGATCATTCCTGTCTTCACCGCCTCAGGAAGCGAACGGTAAACGCTTCCGCATTCCACGTCGGTTCCGGCACCAATCGCCTGCGCCGTAGCCTCAGCCGGAGTCTTCGCAGTACCATGTCGGCCAGGCACATAAAAGTCGTTGATGGCTCCGCAATCGGAAGTAATCAATCCCTTGAATCCCCATTCATCACGAAGAATCTGTCGTTCATATCGGGCATTGCTGCAGCAAGGCGCTCCGTCAATCCGCTGATAGGCGCACATCACCTCAGCCACATTTCCATCCTGCACCAGCGATTTGAAGGCAGGCAGATAAGTCTCCCACAAATCCCGCTCAGGCAAATCCTCTACATTGAAACTGTGCCTGTTCCATTCCGGACCGCTATGTACGGCAAAATGCTTGGCACAGGCTAGGAGCTTGACGTATTGGGGAGCCTGTGAGGAAGGCGTAGCCAGGACTCCCGGGGCCGACATCGGTTTGCCTTCGAAGGTCTGTCCCTGCAATCCATTCACCACGGCAAGTCCCATTCTTGTGGTCAGATAAGGGTCCTCGCCATAAGTTTCCTGTCCACGCCCCCATCGTGGGTCGCGGAAGATATTGATGTTCGGAGTCCAAAAGCTCAGACTCTGGTAGCGCTTGATGTTGCCGCTCTTCTTCGCCTCCTGCGCCTTGGCTCTTGCCTCATCGCTCACGGCAGTAAACACCTTATATAATAAGGTATCGTCCCACGAAGCCGCCATGTGCATCGTGATAGGGAAAACGGTAACGAATCCGTTTCGCCCCACTCCGTGCAGCGCCTCGTTCCACCATTGAAACTGCGGAATGCCCAATCGGGCGATAGCCGGAGAAGTATCCATCATCAACTTCGTCTTCTCTTCCAGGGTAAGACGGGAAAGCAAATCGTTGGCTCTAGCCTCAGCAGAAAGGTTCGGATTCTGATAAGGAAGAAGCTGCTGTGCACTGGCAGAAAGCGACATTGCCATCAGCATCGCCATAGAAAATAGTTGTTTCTTCATTGATCTTATATTATTTATTCGATTTATGCTTTGATTTTTAAGTTGGTGACAAAGTTACACTTTTTTGTTGAGATAACCGCATCATCTGGCAGAAAAGTTTAAAATATTTATCCTTTCGTGCCAACATTACCACTTTCAGTCCGCTGGCACATAAGTTGCAAAAACAGAGAGTGAAAGCTGAAGCTAAAAAATAAAGGGGTTCGGAAGAACAACGGAGTTTCGAGGCGAAAGCAAAAAATAACAAGAATATTAACAAGCAGAAATCCCGACGGAGCCGTAAGGAACCGAGAGGACGAGTAAAATAAAATTTGGAGGTTTTAATTATGTTGTTAGCACGTAGAAATAATGATTCAGATTGGTTGAGTAACTTCTTTGATGATACTTTATTCAATACCGAAGTAATGTCACGTATGAATGCTACTGCTCCTGCCATTAACATCAAGGAGACAGATAAGAATTACATCATGGAGGTTGCAGCTCCTGGTTTGAAGAAAGAGTGGGTTCGTGTAAACATCGATAACGATGGTAATCTGAACATCGCCATCGAGAACAAGATGGAACACAAGGATGAAGACAAGCACGAGCACTATCTGCGCCGCGAATTCTCTTACGGCAACTACCAGCAGTGTTATACTCTGCCTGAGGATGCTGATCGTGAGAAGATTTCAGCAAAGGTAGCTGATGGTATACTCGAGGTCGAGATTCCAAAGCTTACTCCTAAGGAGGAGGCTAAGACTACAAAGAACATCGAAGTCAAATAATCATCTACCATAAATGATGGAGGCAGATTTCAAAGCAATTTGGAACCTGCCTTTTTTTGTGTGCCCTTACCTGAAACATCGCATTTTTCATCTACCTTATTATCATGATTTTTTCTATCCATCGGGATATTTCTTCCATAAATCTTGCGGGGTTCATAATTAATATGTAATTTTGCAGGCTGAAGAGCAGATATAAATGCTTCTGCTTATCCGTAACGGACAAGATATGGGCTATCATTTCCTGTTGCCCATACGCTACGAAAATGTATATTTATAAACAAGCAAGTTGGTATTTATTCACTTGTGAAACTTCTGATAAAGATTAAGATTATGACAAAGCAAAGACAGCGTCTGGTAGAAGTGCCGTTCAACAAGACGGATTGCGGCGTAGATTTCTACATCAACACAGCTTATGGCGGCGAGTGCCCTTGGGTGCTTACGGAGCATGAAGTGTTCAAGACCGACTTCTTCGAAATATTTTTCATCAAGAAAGCCAATGGCTACGTGCTGATAGACTACAGGAAGATAAACCTGAAAGACGGCATGGTGCTCATTGTTAAGCCACACCAGCAGCAGGAATGGCACATTGATGAGGCGGCTCTCGAGTACGAATTTCTGATATTCCGTGAAGATTTTATGCGAACCTTCATTGCCGACAAATTCTTTGTCTATCGTCTGCAATACTGCCAGCAGACCGAAACACCGCCCTATTTGATGTATTCAGGAAATGAATGCGAAGAATATCAGCGGCTGCTCAAGAAAATACGGGCAGAGCTTCGGCAGCCTCAAGCCGACAGCTACAACATCATCGTCAGCGTGCTCTACTATCTGCTGGCTATTATGAATCGCCATTATGTCCGTAAGCATCAATTGCCTCAGGCTGCTCCTAAGAATTATTACGCCTTTCAGTTTGTGGAATTGATGGAAACCCACATCCACAAGTTACAGCGTGTGCAGGACTACGCCTCGCTGCTCAAGATTAGCCGCATCACCTTGAACCATAGCGTGATGGCGCAGTATGGAGTGTCGGCCACCTATCTGCTGAAACAGCGACTGCTGGCAGAAATCAAAAACGAACTTCTGTTCACCGGCAAATCTATAAGTGAGATAGCCTATGCATTCAACTTCTCCGAACCACCCCACCTGATGCGTTTTTTCAAGCAGCAGACGGGCAAGACATGCAGAGAATTCCAGGAGGACTATAAGAATGGTGTGTATGAATGAGAATGATTTATATTCATAAAATAATAAATCCCGGCAGGAGATAGCATTCAGCTATTCTCTTGCTGGGATTTTTAGCAATATAGCTTAGCCCCTACCTGTTGGCGGAATTAATTTAATGATGATGCTCTTCTCCGTAGCCACCGGTGTCGATGTGGTTGTGGCGATTATGCTCACGACTGTCGGATTTGCCGAAGGTATAGGTGATGGCCAGACGTAATGTGCGACCTCCCGACCATTTGCGGATTGACAGCGTGTAGCCGTTCCCATAAAGGACATTGTTCGTCTCTTTTGAGTTGAAAATATCCTTGCAGAGAAGCGATATGCCCCAAGAACCGATATTTTTGCGTACCCCGGCTTCTACATCCCAATCGGATTCCAGCGTGCCCTGCGCGGTGATACGGCGCGAATTATAACGGCCTGTGGCCTGGAAAGTCATGTTCCACGGCAGACGTACCGATGCCATACAGCGCACATCCCACACAAAACGGTTCTGTTTGTCACCATGTACGGCATAGAAGCTGTCGTGCAACGGATAGTCTGCACTCCAAGCCTTGAGATGACTATTGTAAAGGTTCAATGTCGTGGTGAGTGTCAGCCGTCTGAACAGCAGGTTGCGGGATATAATCTCCACCCCAGAGTTTACCATGTTGCCCACGTTGGCGTGACCGTAATACATCGTGTTTACATTGGGGTCTGAAGCCATAGGCGCGAGAAAACTGACATGACTTATCATATCGTTGTTGGTACGTAGATAGCCTGACACGGAAAGCATGTGGCCAGTCCAATTCTTGATGTACGACAATTCCACGGCATTGCTGTACTCGAGCAGGATAAGCGGGTTTCCAAGATGTACTTCCGAAGGGTCAGAAATATTCTCAAAAGTATTGAGCTGGGGGCCGAAAGGACGGCGTATGCGGCGGGAATAGTTCAACTTCAGCTCATTGTTGCCAAGAAAAGACCAGCCTATTGAAGCCGATGGGAATAACGCGAAATCATTTTTTTTTGAAGAGAGCCACATCCGCATCTGTCTGGCCGTAGCCCAAAGAACGTGTCCGTATCTGCCACATTTCTCCACGAAGTCCGGCAGAGAAGGTCAGGTGTTCATAGCTACCTGAAAAGTTTACATACAGGGCGGAAATGTCCGTGTCGTATTTGAAACGATTATAGAGCTCGTCAAGAGGTAAAAGGCCGTTCTCGACAGGACCTCCTGCATACGATGCCGGACTGTTCTCGTGGTTGTAGTTGCCTTTATAACCGGCTTCGAAGCGCAGTCACGGCAATGCCTGTAATGAATAATCAAACGCAGCTTCCCAGTTGCTGATTTTTACATTCTGATGCTGGCTTTGCCAGATGGATTCCTCCGCGCCGTCGGCCCAAGTCTCATTTTCATGAAACCGGTTGTCGTTGGGACCCCTCCATATATTATAGCTCACGTTCATGTCGATAAAATGGTTGGGATTGAACGTGTGCTTGTAACCAAGCATGACGTTTGCGCCACGGGTATCGCCACTTTCACGCATATTATTGACATTTCCAATCCATTGCCCCGGCACATTGCTAAGGTGAGTGGTTGTAGTACGTCCCCATTTGTGTCCGAGCGTTCCGATTGCACTCAGGTAAACATCATTCCTGTCATCAGGTCTGAAATTCGTACCCAGGCGAAGGAACATGCTGTTTTCATGCTTCTTGCTATCGCCGTCAGAGTTGAGATATGTTTCATTGTCATAACTGCGGCGCGATGCCGAACCTCCGGGTATATGTTGAGTTTTAAGTCCGATTCCAGCGAATGATTCAAACTTGCCTTCGTTGTAATTGAAATTAAGATTCACGTTTGCCGTCCCGCGTGTATCCACATTAGACTCGGCGTTGCCAAAGTAACCGTGACGGTGATCTTCCTTCAACCGTATATTGATGATTCCGGCAGTTCCCTCCGTGCTATGCTTGGAAGACGGATTCGTCATGACCTCAATGCTCTCAATAGCTTCAGCAGGAAGCTGACAAAGTATCTGAGCACGGTTGTCATCGTTCATCCCCATCTTTTTGCCATTTATCCACACAAGGACATCGGCATTGCCACGCAATGATATTTCTCCCTCGCTGTTTACATCTACCGACGGGACAGCGGCAAGAAGTTCATCGGCAGATGCACCGATGGCGGCTATGTTTGAGCTTACATTGAAAATCCTGCGCTCCGCATTGACCGAAAACTGGCTTTTCTGCCCAGTGACGACCACTTCCTGAAGCAACTTGGTGTCCTCTGCAAGTTCTATTTTTCCAAGATTTATCTCCGAATCCCCTATTGTGATTTCACGTTCCTTTGTGACATTACCAATCATGCTGACACGGACAATATATTTGCCCGAAGGTGCATTGGGGATAATAAACACTCCGTTCTCATCGGTTGTGATGCCAATAGGCAGCGGCGCACCCGTTTTCGGGTTCACAAGAACGACTGTAGCGAAGTCAAGAGGTTCGGATGTCGTCTTATTAAAAACTGTACCTGTGATGTTGCCATCGGCATACGCACTTCCTGAAATCATCAGGAAGGCTGTTGCTAAGGAAATCGATAAATTTTTTCTCATAATCTTTTATAATTTTGTTTTCTGGGTGCAAAATTACGCAATCTCCAATGCAACCCATTTGCAAAGATGAATCGGAGGCTTCATCCTTAGAAATAACTTCCACAAATATCGTCTTGAACGCTTATTATTCTATCTGCAAAGATAATCATCAGTATTGATGTTGAAATATACACCACATTCCGTTTTGCTGAAAGGAACTTGTGTAAGTTCTTGGGGGTGACTCTCTAATTTCATGCAACAAATGTACGAATAATTAATGGTTTATCAAAATGGTAGAACATATATTATTAATGGTATAATGTGTCTTTGCTTTTTGCACTACCTTTGCACTCGTTATCAAAACAAATAGCATTATGAAAGAAATTAAAATTGTAGAAAAAGGTGAGAACTTCACCACGGTGAACGTAGGTACGTTGAATGAAATTAAGGAATATGAGTTGGCTATAGGCAATTTCTCTATCCCGGGAAAGATGTTTGCCGGACATGCACTACAAGCAACAGGCGCAGAATTGTCTTTCCAAAGTCTTGCAGCTGGGCAGGATTATGGCACACGCCATACCCATAAAACCCACGAAGAGCTTTATTTCATTCTTAAAGGTGAAGGCATTTTCGATGTAGACGGCAAACGATTTCCCGTTTCAGAAGGAAGCATCGTGAGAATTGCGCCCAATGGCAAACGTGCTTTCAAGAACACAGGCAGCAGCGAAATGCTCGTGCTTTGCGTACAATATAAGGCAAATTCGTTCTCTGATGATGATGAACCTCTGAAGGATGGTATTATGTTGGAAGCCAATGTTAAACTTTAATTTTAATAAACAATGAATATCCAGCAAGTAAGAAACGCAACGATAATCGTTGAATATGGGGGAAAGAAAATTCTGGTCGACCCCATGTTGGGAAAGAAAGGCAGCATGCCTCCTTTCCCCTTTAGTAGAAATCAACACCTGCGCAACCCACTTCATGAACTACCTTTTCCTGTAGAAGAGATGCTAAAAGGTGTGGATGCGGTGTTGCTTACACATCTACACGATGACCATATCGATGAGGCGGCCTATGAAATGATACCTAAAGATATGCGATTTTTTGTGCAAGACGAAAACAATCGGCAGGTGGTGATGTCGCATGGATTTAATCGTGTGGAAGTTGTCGGCGACAATACAAGGGTTGGGGAAGTGAGCATACAAAAGGCCGAAAGCCAGCATGGTAATTTCATCATGAAGTATCCTGCCGGACATACAGCGGGTTATGTATTCACTCATCCACAAGAAAAGACGCTCTATCACGCCGGAGATACCATCTGGTATGCTGGTGTGAAGCGCAATTTGAAGCGTTTTCGCCCCAAGGTTATCACCCTTAATGCAGGTGGCAATGGCTTTCGCTTGGGTGGACGCGTTATTATGAACGATGAAGATGTGGTAAAAGTTGCTGCAGCTGCACCTGATGCAAAGTTATTTGTGACGCATCTTGAAGGCGTGAACCATAATAGCGTGACGCGTGAAATGGTGAGAAAGCGTGCGGAAGTGGCAGGAATTTTAAACCGCGTCTTTATTCCTGAAGACGGTGAAACGGTAGAGTATTTATAAAGAATTAAGGAAGAAATATGGTAAAAACACTCATTAAAACGAAAGAGGTGCGTGGCATCATGACCAAGTCCAACCTCCCTGTTGGTGGCTATTCGGTGAATCCATACGTGGGTTGCACCCATGCTTGCAAGTATTGTTACGCCTCATTCATGAAGCGCTTCACAGGACATAAAGAAGAATGGGGCACTTTCTTAGACGTGAAGCATTGGCCTGCAATCGAGAATCCGAAGAAATATGCCGGACAACGGGTGGTTATTGGATCAGTGACCGATGGGTATAATCCCGAAGAAGCAACGTTCCGCAGGACACGTAAACTGCTTGAAGAGCTCAAAGACAGCAATGCAGAAATACTCATTTGTACAAAGAGCGACCTCGTGTTGCGCGACCTTGACCTGCTCCGGCAAATGAAGAAAGTCACCGTATCGTGGTCAATCAACACACTTGATGAGACATTTCGTGCCGACATGGACAAGGCCGTGAGCATAGAGCGGCGCATCGCAGCCATGCGAAAGGTTTACGAGGCGGGCATCCGAACCGTTTGTTTTGTGTCGCCCATCTTCCCTGGCATCACCAATTTCAAAGCTATTTTTCATAAAGTGAAAGATATTTGCGACCTCTTTTGGCTTGAGAACCTCAATCTGCGGGGTGGTTTTAAGGCCAACATTATGGGTTATATCAAATCATACTATCCCCATTTGTTCCCACTTTATGAAGAAATCTATTTGCATAAAGACCGAACATATTGGAAGCAATTGGAGCAAGAGGCTGCAAAAATGGCGCATGAGGCTCAATGTAAGTATGTGGATAATGAATTGCCTTACGAACGAAGTCCCAAAGGACATCCCTCGATAGTGAATTATCTTTATCACGAAGAAATCAGAGGGTCAGGAAATACGGGTAAAAGGAATGTTATGCAATAAAACAGATGCGTATCTCTACTGTTGATAGACTAACTACTTATAAGGCTTTCGGTATACTTGAAGGCCTCAAAAACATAGTTGTGTGTAGTTAGACGGTGGTAATAACCATTCCTACTTTCTGACTACAATACCAACCCTTTCTCTTTCACTGTATTATCTTTCCTTGTAGTTATGTAGTAAGCCTCAAATCCGCAACCGCCCTCATAAGATGACACAGAGGTCAAAAAGGTAGCGAC
>ENA-OVAL01000178-OVAL01000178.1-human-gut-metagenome-genome-assembly--contig:-NODE-178-length-15970-cov-21.320390_pt1 | contig 15970 bp, 8 predicted proteins | sample MGYA00242095_ERZ508980 | MGnify/ENA primary metagenome ERZ508980 (study PRJEB26280, sample SAMEA2531411) | human gut metagenome | biome: human gut; feature: human-associated habitat; material: faeces... | reverse complement strand
AGAGAGGGTCGTTGCTCTTGTTTACTGAACTGGCACCACGTACACGAATCTTCATAGATCCACCAGGTACGCCGCTAGACATAACCTGTACACCAGACATACGACCGTTGAGGGCATCCTCAACACGTGCAACTGGCTGATCCTTGAAGCTCTTGCCTTCCATCACAGCAACAGAACCTGCCAAGTCTGCCTTCTTTACAGTACCGTAACCGATGACTACTGTCTCCTCGAGTGTCTTGCAAAGTGATGTCTAATGGAGTTCCGTTCCAAGTGATTGTCTGGGCCTTGTAACCTACGTAAGTAATAGTGAGCTTAGCGCCCTTAGTCAAATTGTTAAGGACGAAGTTACCGTCAAGGTCGGTCACGGTACCGCCGGTCTTGCCATCGATACGGATGGTAGCACCAATGATAGGCTCGCCAGAAGCGTCCTTTACAGTACCTTTACATGAGTTTTGCTGCTGGGTAGCGGTTGCAATTGCTGAATTGCTCTGAGCTGCCAATGCAGTGACAGTGCTAAGTGGTGACATGGCACCCAACAGCGCTGCAAAATACAAATTTGCTCTTTTGTTCATAGGACTAATATATGTTTTTGGTTTATTTCATTTATTATCATCAGCTACTTCTTCTGGAGTAGTCTTATATGATTGTTAGCTATTTATTTTTAGCTTTGTTGTTGTCTTTAGAAAGAGGGGGCGCCATTGGTTGGCGCGCCCCTCGTAATTCATATCATTACCCCCTTACAAGGAAGTAACTTTGAACTCAGATTTGCTGCAAACTACAATTTGCCCCTTTGTGTCATAGGTCATTTTAAATTGTTCTCATATAGGTGTAGTAATATTTGCATTTTTTGTCATCAAGCTAAAAGCTAGAATGCAGCGATAATGTTGATATATAGGCACCTATTCGCGCCGCCTAAGACGATGCAGATGCCGCTAGTCGTGATAGGTTTTATATTGTAAGCAACTTCTGTCGAGCTATCAGACACGCTCCGATGACACCGGCCTGGTCTTTCAGCTCAGAAGTGACGATTTGTGAATCTTCGTTCATAACATTGAGCGAATACTTCTTGATTCCCATGTTCACTGGAAGGGTGAGATAATCGCCTGTGACAGACATTTCTCCGCCGATGACCAGCATCTCTGGGTTGAATATATTGATGATGCCTGCCAGTTGCTTGCCCAACTCATCTGCGATGTGTTGCAGGGTGGCGAGACTCAGTACATCTTCCTTAGCGATGGCATCCATGATGTCTTCCAGCGTAAGCTCCTCTTTCTGCTTGAGTACCTTGTCCGAGAGAATGGATGGCTTGCCAGCCAGGATATTCTCCGTTAGTTTTCTCTTGAGTGCTCTGCCCGATACTTCTGTCTCCACGCAGCCAATCTTGCCGCAGTGGCAGATGATGTTGTTGTTGTAGGCGGTCATGTGACCGAACTCTCCAGAATATCCCGACTTGCCGTAGTACAGCTTGCCGTCGATGATGATTCCGATGCCCAAACCCCAGCATATGTTGACGAAGATGACATCTTTCTTACCTTTACAGCATCCTTTGATAAGCTCTCCGTAGGTCATACTGCGGGAATCGTTCTCGATGCAGGTTGGAAGCTCCAACAGCTCTGTGAGCTTCTCAGCCAGAGGTTCTTCCAGGAACGTGAACATGTTGTATGCTCTTCCTTCCAGAGATCTCACGCGTTCTGCCACGTTGACGCAAATTTCCAGGATTTCTTCTCTTTTAATAGGTAGATTGTCGATAAAGACATTAATAATCTTTCCCATCTCGGCAAGGCTCTCAGGCGTATTCTCATACACATAAGGAACTTTCTGCTTCTCTGTGATCAGATTGCCACAGAAGTCGCTCACTGCCAAAGCGAGGCAGTCCATTTCCGGGTTCACACCAACAAAGTAACCTGCGGTAGGTTCCAGGTCGTAAACCATCGGGATTCGGCCAGCGGAATCGGCTTTCTTTCCGATCTCCCTGACAAGTCCCTGTCCCATCAGTTCATTCAGAGCGTTCGTCGTTGTCGGGAGGCTCACCCCTATACCCTTTGATAATTCAGGTATGGTAGAAGCGCCCTTTGCTATGAACTGCTCTAGTAGTCGTCTAGGAACAGAAGGTTTTCGGTTGATGTTCTTAATATATTTTATTATGTCTTTAGCCATAACTAAAATTTTTTTGTTGCAAAGATAGTCTTTTTTAAGTTTGTTGCAATGATTTATGAGTTAATAAAACTTAATTCGGGCTATTTTATTGCAAATTTCCTCTTCGGCGCTTCGTGAATTGAGTTTACACCTTATTATATATAGAGACATAAGAGTGATTTTATCTGCAACCATTTCTTCAACAGATGAATCTCTAGTAGCCATAACTGACTGATATAATAGTAAAAACGACACTTATAAACAATGGCTTCTTGTCAATAATCTAAAAAAATAAAAGTCTTTTAGATTTATTAACCTAAAAATGATAGAAGTAATTAATAAAAGACGTATCTTTGCAAAATAAAATATTTTATTAAGTATTCAACTAAAAATAAAAGATATTATTATCGAGGTTTCTAACTAACATTAATATATATCTACTTTGCCTTCCAGCCAGCAAAAAAGCTGGGAGGCAATCATTGCAACTAACACAATATTCAACTTTATATGAAGAAAATCAACAAATTCTTAGGTTCGTTGGCAGCTTGCGCAGCGATGTTGGGGGGAGTCTCAACTCAGGCTGTAGCTGCAGATATTAATATTATCCCTGTGCCTGTGAAAACACAGGTGCAGAAGGGTGAGTTTGTATTGCCTCAAAAGGTAGTGATCTCTTATCAGACTGCGGATGGCAAGAACATCGCAGAGTATATGGCTGATAAGCTGAAGGCATCTACCGGCTATGATGTAACCGTAGGCGGCAAGAAGGGAAATATCTCTATTCAGATTTCTCATTCCATGAAGATGGCTGAGGAAGGCTATCGCCTTACTGTTACCAGCAAGGGCGTAGTAATCAAGGCAAAGACCGGTAAGGGTGCTTTCTATGGTATGCAGAGCTTCATGCAGCTCCTGCCTGCACAGGTGGAGAGCGCTACCAAGGTGAGCGGCGTGAAGTGGGTGGCTCAGTGCTGTGACATCCAGGATGCTCCTCGCTTCGGCTACCGTGGCTTCCATCTCGATCCATGCCGTCACTTCATCACCGTAGAAAATGTGAAGAAGCAGCTCGACATCATGTCTATGTTCAAGGTAAACACCATGCACTTCCACCTCACTGAGGACCAGGGCTGGCGTATCGAAATCAAGAAATATCCTGAGCTGACTTCCATCGGCGGCTATCGCCTCCAGGGTGACGGTTCTACCTATGGCGGTTTCTATACACAGGAGGAAATCAAGGACATCGTGGCTTATGCAGCCAAGCGCTACATCACCGTGATTCCTGAAATCGACCTTCCTGGCCACATGATGGCAGCAATCGCTGCTTATCCATCTCTCTCCTGCAAGGGCGAGCAGTGGACTCCTAGAATGGTTTGGGGTGTTGAGGATATCGTGATGTGTCCGGGTAAGGAAGATATGTTCAACTTCCTGGAGGATATCGTTCGCGAGGTTGTGCCTCTCTTCCCTGGCAAGTATTTCCACATCGGTGGCGATGAGTGCCCTAAGACTAGCTGGAAGAACTGTCCTACCTGCCAGAAGCGCATCGAGGCCGAAGGCTTGCAGGCTGACGGCAAGCACTCTGCTGAGGAAAGACTCCAGAGCTACGTAATCAAGCGCATGGAGAAGATGCTGGCTAAGTACGGCAGAAAGATCATCGGCTGGGATGAAATCCTCGAAGGTGGTTTGAGCCCTGAGGCTACCGTGATGTCTTGGCGTGGTACATCCGGAGGTATTTCGGCTGCTTTGCAGAAGCATGACGTAATTATGACTCCTGGTAGCGGCGGTTTGTATCTCGACCATTATCAGGGCGACTACAAGATTGAGCCGGTTACTATTCCTAGTGCTCCTGCTTATCTCTCTAGAACATATAACTATGAGCCTGTGCCTGATACCATCAAGTCTCTGGGCCTGGAGAAGCATATCCTCGGTGTGCAGTGCAACAACTGGTCGGAGTATATGTACACCAATGCCAAGATGGAGTATCAGATGTATCCTCGCTCTCTCGCTCTCGCTGAGATTGCATGGTCACCAGCCAAGAAGAAGAACTTCACAGACTTCGCCCGCCGTGTAGATGCCAACAGCGTACGCCTGGATGAGCGCCACGTACGTTATCATATCCCATTGCCTGAGCAGCCATACGGTTCTTGCGACAAGGTAGTGATTACCAAGGATACCGTAGTTACCTTCCAGACTTCACGTCCGATGAAGATGGTCTATACCTTGGATGGTACTACTCCAACTCCAGCTTCTGCTGTCTATACCGAGCCTATCAAGGTGAGCGGCAATATGATCATCAAGATTGCTACCGTATTGCCTTCTGGAAAGATGAGCAAGGTGAGAACCATCGACGTAGAGAAGCAGAACTATGCTCCTGCTGTGAATGTAAGCGATACCAAGGCTGGCTTGCAGCTGCGCCGTATCAAGGGTAATTATTTGAAGGTAAACCAGTTGGATTTTGCTGATGCTGAGTGGCAGGACTGCGGTACTGTTACCAACCTGAACAAGATGAAGGTGAGCCAGCCTGACGATGCTGCTACCTTGCGTGGTGCCAACAACTATGGTGCGATTGCAGAGGGATTCATCAATGTTCCTGAGGATGGTGTTTACTATCTCTCTTCACGCATGGAGCAGGTTTGGATCGACAACAAGCTCGTGATCAACAACGAGGGTGCCGTAAAGGCTGGTACCAACAGCGACAATGCTGTAGCTCTGGCTAAGGGTCTGCACCCAGTGAAGTTCGTTTATCTCTGCAATATCGTTGGTGGATGGCCATCTTGGTGGAGCAACCTCAACCTCGAAATGCGCAAGGATAATCAGAAGAAGTTCACATCAGTAGAGGGAACTCAGTATTTCCACAAATAATTGAATTAAGAAGTTAAAGGAGTTAAGAAGTAATATCAATAACTGATTAGGAATATGAATATCAGAACCATCGCAAATGTATCACTTTGCCTTGCCATGCTTTCGATGAGCAGTGGGGTGCTGGCTCAGAGTGAGTCTCGCTGGCAGAATGTGAACATCAATCAGCAGAACCGAGAGCCTCGACGCGCCAATTTTTTCGCATTCGAGAATTTGGAGAAGGCGCAGAGTTTTGATAAGAAGAAGTCGGCCAACTACCTTTCCATGGAAGGTATGTGGAAGTTTAATTTCGTGAAGGACCACAACAAGCGTCCTGCCAACTTCTTTGCTCTGAAGTATGATGACTCACAGTGGAAGGATTTCCCTGTGCCTGGTTTGTTTGAGTTGAACGGATATGGTGATGCTACCTATAAGAACATCGGATATGCCTGGGCAACTCAGTTTGACCCGAACCCTCCTTACATCAGCGAGCTCAACAACTATACGGGTTCTTATCGCCGTACGTTCGAGCTTCCTAAGAACTGGAAGGGAAAGGATGTGTATTTCCACGTGGGTTCTGCCACCAGTAACCTGACTCTCTGGGTGAACGGCAAGTACGTGGGATACAGCGAGGACAGCAAGGTGGCTGCCGAGTTCAACATCTCTAAATATCTCAAGCCGGGAAAGAACCTTATTGCCATGCAGGTGATGCGATGGTGCGATGGTTCTTATTTCGAGGACCAGGACTTCTGGCGCTTCACGGGTATCGCCCGTGAGGTGTATCTCTATGCCCGTCCGAAACTGCATGCTGCTGACATCCGTCTGAACGCTGCTTTGGAAAACAACTACCAGGATGGTGTGTTGAACTACAAGGTTTCCTTGAAGGGAGGAAAGACAGAAGTTGCCATCACCTTGTGTGATAAGGATGGCAAGCAGATTGCACAGGCTACAGGTGCACAGGGCGTCATCAAGGTGCCAAAGGTAAATGCCTGGACGGCTGAGACTCCTTACTTATATAAGGCATATATCACCCTGAAGAACAAGCAGGGCGCCGCTGAGGTGATTCCGCAAAAAGTGGGATTCCGCAACGTGGAAATCAAGAACGCACAGTTGCTCGTTAACGGACAGCCTGTGCTGGTGAAGGGTGCCGACCGCCACGAGATGGATCCGGACGGTGGATACGTAGTGAGCCTGGAGCGCATGATCCAGGATATCAAGATCATGAAGCAGTTGAACATCAACGCCGTTCGTACCAGCCACTATCCATGTGATCCTCGCTGGTATGACCTTTGTGATGAATATGGTATCTACATCACCGCTGAGGCAAATCTCGAATCTCATGGTATGGGATATGAAGAGAAGTCGCTCGCCAAGTTCCCTGAATACATATTGCCTCACATCGAGCGCAACGAGGGCAATGTGAAGCCTCTCATCAATCATCCTTCCGTCATCGTATGGAGTCTGGGTAATGAGTGCGGATACGGCGTCAACTTCGAGAAAGCTTACGACTGGGTGAAGGCGTGCGATAAGACCCGCCCTGCACAATATGAACGTGGCGGATACGACAGCAAGACAGATATCTACTGTCCGATGTACATCGGTTACGAGGAAAGCGAGAGCTATTGCAAGAGCAATGGTACCAAGCCATATATCCAGTGTGAGTATGCTCACGCCATGGGTAACTCTGAGGGTGGTTTCAAGGAGTACTGGGACCTGATCCGCAAGTATCCTAAGTACCAGGGTGGTTATATCTGGGACTTTGTTGACCAGGGTCTGCGCGACAAGAGTCCTGTCACCGGTAAAGAAATCTTTACCTATGGTGGCGACTACGGCCGCTATCCAGGCAGTGACTACAACTTCAACTGCAACGGTATCATCGCTCCTAACCGCCGTCTGAATCCTCATGCGTATGAAATTCAGTATGTTCTCCAGAACGTCTGGATCAAGGACTTTGATGCAGAGAATGGTTCTTTCAATGTCTATAACGAGAATTTCTTCAAGAATATCGATGACCTGAGCCTGACTGCTACCCTCTTTGCCAACGGCGTGAAGTTGACTACCATTGCGATTCCTGATACCAAGGGCATTGCTCCACAGGCAACCAAGCTGGTGAAGAGTGAGGCACTGAAGAGTGCCATCGAAAAGGCTGAGGCTGAGCACGCTACAGAGGAAATCACCATCAACTTTGCCTTTGCAAGTGATGGTAGCCAGCCTCTGGTTGACAAGGGTCAGGTGATGGCTCGCCAGCAGATTGTACTCAACGGATATGAGTTTGACAAGGTAGATGCTCCTGCCAACACCGGCAGCAAGATTGAGGTTGAGGAGACCAACAGCTATGTAAAGGTTTCTGCTGAGAGAATGTCGGTTACCATCGGCAAGAAGACCGGTATGATTGATTACCTCGATGTGGATGGCGAACCAATGTTGAAGTTCCGTGAGAGTATGACTCCAGAGTTCTGGCGTGCTCCTACCGACAACGACTATGGTGCATCTCTCCAGAAGAAGATGAGAGTTTGGAAGAACCCTCAGATGAACCTGAAGTCATTCGACAAGAGTGAGAGCAAGGACAGCGTAGTGCTGACTGCCAACTTCGAGATGCCTGAGGTGAAGGCTGAACTGATGCTCCGCTACCGTATCAATGCGGCTGGTGAAGTGGCTGTTACCGAAAAGATGACAACAGACAAGGAGGCTAAGGTAGCTGATCTGTTCCGCTACGGCATGCAGTTGCAGATGCCTGCTTCTTTCTCTAAGTTGGAGTACTATGGTAGAGGTCCGGAGGAGAACTACATCGACCGTCACTCTTCTGCTTTCATCGGAAAGTATGAGGCTAATGTGAAGGACGAGTATTATCCATACGTCCGTCCGCAGGAGAGCGGTAACCATATTGACATCCGCTACTTCTCTATCTTCAACCCAACCACCGGCAAGGGAATCACCTTCGAGGGCTATGCTCCTATGGAGTGCAGCGCCATCCCTTATCTGGTAGAAGATCTGGATGCAGGTATCGAGAAGGAGCATGCCTGGGGACAGCACAGCGGCGACCTGGTAGAAAAGGGTCTCGTACAGTTGCACATCCAGCAGCGCCAGTTTGGTCTGGGTTGTATTGACAGTTGGGGTTCTTCGCCAATGGAGAAGTACCGCATGCACTATCAGGACCGCTGCTTCAGCTTCGTAATTAAAGCTAAGAAATAAGATATTTACACACTTGTGTATTCATGTAATTCATCGGATAAGTGCTCTTCTTGCAGGGATGCAAGGGAGCACTTTTTCTGTTTTATGGGGGAAAAGTTTAAAAATAGATTAAATCCTTTGTTGATTCCCCCTTTTTTTCTTATTTTTGCAAGTCTAACAAAATATAAAGCAAACATAAGATAATTAAGATAATGGCAAACGATAACAAAGGTCTTACGCCGATGATGCGACAATTCTTCGAGATGAAATCCAAGCATCCCGAGGCTTTGCTGCTTTTCCGTTGTGGCGACTTCTACGAAACTTACTGCGAAGATGCGGTGGAGGCTTCCCGTATTCTCGGTATCACCCTGACCCGAAGAAACAACGGTGGGGCTACGGGCAGCATCGAGATGGCGGGATTCCCTCATCATGCACTCGATACTTACCTGCCTAAACTCATCAGGGCAGGAAAGCGAGTTGCCGTATGCGACCAGCTGGAAGACCCGAAGAAGAAACGCCTGGAAATCAAGGGCAAGAAGGGATTGAGCCAGATGGACAAGATGGTGAAGCGTGGCATTACCGAACTCGTTACTCCAGGTGTGGCGATGGGCGACAATGTGCTCAACTACAAGGAGAACAACTTCCTGGCAGCCATCCACTTCGGTAAGACTTCCTGCGGCGTAAGCTTCCTCGATATTTCTACCGGTGAGTTTCTTACAGGCGAGGGAACCTATGATTATGTAGAGAAACTGATGGGCAACTTCATGCCGAAAGAGGTGCTCTACGACCGTGCCCGAAAGAATGATTTCGAGAAATACTTCGGTACCAAATACTGCACTTTCGAACTCGACGACTGGGTTTTCACCGAGCAGACGGCGATGCAGAAACTCCTGGGACATTTCAAGACCAAGTCGTTGAAAGGCTTCGGTGTGGAACATCTCAAGAATGGTGTCATCGCCAGCGGTGCCATCATGCAGTATCTGGAGATTACCCAGCATACGCAGATCAATCATATCACGGCACTTTCGCGCATCGAAGAGGATAAGTTCGTGCGCATGGACCGATTCACCATCCGAAGTCTGGAGCTGGTGGCTCCGATGCAGGATGACGGTCTGTCTCTGCTCAACGTCATCGACAAGACTGTAACGGCAATGGGCGGACGAATGCTCCGCCGCTGGCTGGTGTTCCCACTGAAGGATGTGCGTCCTATCAACGAGCGCCTCGACATCGTGGAGTATTTCTTCAAGGAGCCGGAGTTCCGTCAGCTTCTTGACGACCAGCTTCATCGCATCGGCGATCTGGAGCGTATCATCTCCAAGGTAGCCGTGGGCAGAGTTTCGCCTAGGGAAGTGGTGCAGCTGAAGAATGCACTCGAAGCCATCCAGCCTATCAAGGTGGCTTGCCAGCATGCCAAGAACGATGCCCTGAAGCGAGTGGGAGAGCAGCTCAACGTATGCGAAACCCTGAAGGACCGCATCGCCAGGGAGATTCAGCCTGATCCGCCTCAGCTTGTCAACAAGGGTGATGTGATAGCCGATGGCTATAATGCTGAACTCGACGATCTGCGCTCCATCAGCCGTCATGGCAAGGATTATCTTCTGAAGATTCAGGAGAGGGAGATCGAGAAGACGGGCATCAGCAGTCTGAAGGTAGGATATAATAATGTATTCGGTTATTATCTGGAAGTGCGCAACACCTTCAAGGACAAGGTGCCTGAGGAGTGGATCCGCAAGCAGACGCTGGCGCAAGCCGAGCGATATATTACCCAGGAACTCAAGGAATACGAGGAGAAGATTCTCGGTGCCGATGAGAAGATCCTGATTCTAGAGGCACGACTCTTCAATGAGTTGATTGCTGCCATGCAGGAGTATATCCCTCAGATTCAGATCAATGCCAATCTCATCGCCCGTATGGACTGTCTCCTGTCTTTTGCCAAGGCTTCGGATGAGAACCGTTATGTGCGCCCGGTTATTGATGATTCGCAGATACTGGATATCAAGCAGGGACGCCATCCTGTGATTGAAACCCAATTGCCACTGGGCGAGCGATACGTGCCAAACGATGTGTTGCTCGACACCGAGAAGCAGCAGGTGATGATGATTACCGGTCCTAACATGGCGGGTAAATCTGCCTTGCTCCGCCAGACGGCGCTCATCGTGCTGTTGGCTCAGGTGGGTTGCTTTGTTCCTGCCGAGAGTGCAAGGGTAGGTCTGGTGGATAAGATCTTCACCCGTGTGGGAGCCAGCGACAACATCTCGCTGGGTGAATCTACCTTTATGGTGGAGATGACGGAGGCTGCCAACATCCTGAACAATGTATCGCCCCGCTCCCTGGTACTCTTCGATGAGTTGGGTCGTGGAACTTCTACCTACGATGGCATCAGCATCGCCTGGGCTATCGTGGAATATCTTCATGAGCACAAGAAGGCGCAGGCCCGTACGCTCTTTGCCACTCATTATCACGAGTTGAACGAGATGGAGAAGAATTTCCCTCGCATCAAGAACTTCAACGTGAGTGTGAAGGAGGTGGATGGTAAGGTTATCTTCCTTCGCAAGCTGGAGCCGGGTGGCAGCGAGCATTCCTTCGGTATCCATGTGGCAGAGATTGCCGGAATGCCGCGCAGCATCGTGAACCGTGCCAACGATATCCTGAAGCAGTTGGAGCAGGATAATGCTGGAGTTGGAGGTGCCGGCAAACCTAACGTGCAGCATCTGGATGAACATAAAGAAGGTGTGCAGCTGAGTTTCTTCCAACTGGATGACCCTGTGCTCAGCCAGATAAGGGATGAGATACTTGGCTTGGATGTGAACAATCTCACGCCAGTTGAGGCTCTCAATAAGCTCAATGACATCAAGAAGATTCTACTGGGTAGATAAAATGCTCTCTAGAACGGATAAAAAAGGTTAAATGTCCCCATTACAGAGGGGACATTTTCCTTCTACTGCGTTTCCTTGGTAGAAGTATAACTAATATAAAAGGGAAGATTATGAAAGTGAAGTTTTTGCATTGGTACAATGCTTTGGTAGCCACACTCTTGTCGCTGCTGGGATTCTCTTCTTGCGGTAGTGAGTTTGGAAAAGATGAACCTTGTTTGTACGGCTCTCCAACTAGTTCTTTTCATGCTAAAGGTAATGTTACAGATGAAGATGGCACCCCTATCAAGGGCATCAAGGCAGTAGTGGTGGAGGACTATGGTAATGCAGGGAGTTATCGAATGGACTCAGCTTATACCGACAGCAAGGGTGATTATGTTACCAAGGAAAAGAGCATGGATGGCGCCATCGACTGGGTTCATAAAGAGAAACGACTGAAAGTGATTCTCGAAGATGTAGATGGTGGAGCCAATGGTGGTGAATTTGCCACGGATACCATCAAGTCGGAAAATATCACTGTAGAGCAAGTGGAAAAAGGTGAAGGAACTTGGGATTGGGGCTCTTTTGAGGTTACTGCCAATGGCAAGATGAAGAAAAAGAAGTAGTCGTATGACAAATCCAGAATCTTTATCCCTTCGCCGTCGCTTGGCATTGGAGATAGCTCGAAGTCTTTATCGGCAGAAGGTGAAGGAGCATCCTTTGCGCCAACTCTTCTGGGAGTGTACCCTGCGCTGCAACCTACATTGTCGCCATTGCGGCAGCGACTGCAAGGTGAAGGCAGGGCAGCAAGACATGCCTCTGGCAGACTTCTTGCGAGTACTAGACAACATCAGGCAGCATACCGATCCTCATCAAGTGTTTGTCATCGTAACGGGTGGCGAACCCTTGATGCGTGAAGACATTGCCCAGTGTGGCGCAGCCATCTATCAGAATGGTTTCCCTTGGGGTATGGTGACCAATGCCCTATATCTTACTCCTCAGAAATTCAATGATTTGCTCCGTGCTGGTCTCCATGCCATGACCATCAGTATGGATGGATTGGGCGAGGAGCACAACTGGATGCGAGGCAACAAGTATAGCTTTGATATGGTTTCGCAGGCGATAGATATGCTGGTGGCTCATCCAGAGATTAAGTTTGACATCCTCACCTGTGTGAATCGTCGCAATTATCCCCACCTCTCTGCCATCAAGCAATTCCTGATAGATAAAGGTGTCAAGCACTGGCGAGTCGTAGCTGTATTCCCAGTGGGTAGGGCAGCCACCGACCCCGATATGCACCTCACTCCCGAAGAATACCGTGGCATCTTAGACTTCATCAAGCTTACTCGTAAGGAGGGCTTGATTGATTGCAGCTACGGCTGTGAGGGCTTTATGGGCAATTACGAGGGCGATATCCGCAATCATTTCTATTCATGCCAAGCTGGCGTAACTGTTGGTTCCGTTTTGGTGGATGGCTCCATCTCTGCCTGTGCCAGCATCCGTTCCAATTATCATCAAGGCAACATCTACCAAGATGATTTTATGGAAGTGTGGCAGCATCGTTTTGCCCCTTATCGCAACCGAGAGTGGATGCGCAAGGATGAGTGCGTCCAGTGCCGCCACTTCCGCTATTGCCTAGGCAGTGGTATGCACTTGCGTGATGATGAGGGAAGGCTCATCATGTGCCCGCTGCATAGGTTGAAATAAGTTTTTAAGATCAGCTCAGATTGGCTAATAATTACTAAAAGTTACCCTAAGGTAAGTTACCTTTGGGTAACTTTTTCCTTTTTTACCGACCAGCAGCTGGATTCCATCCGCACAACACCTGATGTGCATCTGCACAACAGCTGATATGCAAGCGCACAACAGCTGTTGTGCGGTTCAAGGTATTAACAATCCCGAAGACAGGTATTATATCTTCTGGCAACTTCTCCTATATCTTTCGAATACTTCTATTATACTTTCCTGCTGCTACTCCTATATCTTTCAATCACATCTCCTATATCTTTCAATCACATCTCCTATATCTTTCAATGATTATTGATACTAGTAACTATCGTCCGTTCTGATGATATTTGTGACACCAGTGACACTTATGACACTTGTTTTCTAAAACTTTCTTCACGCGGGCGGGCAGGAAAAATTTTTCAGAAAAGTTTCCCGCCCGCCTACGTGAGAGAGTTTTTAAGAAAACCCTGTCACCAGTGTCATCCGTCATTCCTAAGTAAGTTACTTAGCTATCGTAACCAAGTTATTTAGCTATCCTAAGTAAGTTACTTAGCCGTCAAAAGCAAGTCTCTTTTATCATTGGAATAAATCATCTTTTTGGGCTAATCATCAGAAAAAGAAAGAAAATCCGTGAGAAACCGTGAATAACCGTGAGAAACCGTGAATGCCGGATTCTCAGGGTTGTATCTTTGCATTGTGATTCAGAAAGGACAACAGGCAATGCGCAGCGCTACTTAACTTTGTTCAGATGAAAGTTCTGCTTTTTATAAGTTTAACACTGCCAATAGCAGATACCATGGTAATCAAGCGGGACTTTCAGAAAAAGCTAGGATAGCCATGTAAGCAGGATAAAGAGGGTGTGTTATCAAGCTCATAACACATCTATTATAAAAGGTTATCCAAGGGTAAATTACCTTTAGATAACCTTTGTATTTATGCCTTATTCATCATCCTTGTTGTCTGCCACAACCTGCGGACCTCTTACCTTGTCCTTCAGGCTCAGACCTTTCTTGATTTCGATGTTCACACCATCGCTCAAGCCGGTGGTTACCTGCTTGCGGGAATAGGTCTTCTTCTCGCCGCTGCCCTTTACGATATATACAAAGGTGCTGTCGCCGCTGAACTCGATGGCACTCTCCGGAACGGTAATCACGTGGCTCGCCTTTGCCAATACTATCTCGGCGTTGGCGCTGTAGCCGGAACGGATCTTGCCACCCTTTACAGAACGGACGGCTGCCTTTACCTCAAACTGGTTGGCTCCATTGTTTTCTACTGCCTTTGGTGAAATGTACTCCAGGTCGGCATCAAACTTCAGGTCCTGCATCGCTCCGATGGTAATCTTCATCGGCATTCCCACTACCAGATTGCCCACTTCGGTTTCGTCGATGTTGCCACGGAAGATGAGGTCGTTCATGTTTGCTACACTGGCGATGGTGGTTCCATCATTGAAGGTGTTGGCAAGAATCACGGAGTTACCCACCTTGACAGGAATATCGAGGATAATTCCCGAAATGGTAGAACGGATGAGGGTGGAAGAGGCGCTGGCGTTGCTCTTGGAAACACCATCACGAACCACTTCGAGCGCATCTAGTGCGGCAACCTTCTCCTCCTTTGCCTGCTGCAGCGACTGCTTCACTTTGTCAAACTCATCGGCGCTGACCAGCTGCTTCTTGTAGAGCTGTTCCTCGCGACCATAGTTTACCTGTGCCTGCTTCAGGTTAATCTCGGCAAGGCGCACACGAGCCTGCGCCGAACTGAGCTGTCCCATATCCGGAATCACCTTTACCTTGGCGATTACCTCGCCTGCCTGCACGAAATCGCCTGCCTGCTTGCAGATTTCGGTGATGATACCGCTGATCTGAGGCTTTACGTTCACCTCGTTGCGAGGCTCTATCTTACCCGTAATCACCGTGGTTTTCAACACATCGCCCATCTTTGGGGTAAACTCGGTATATTCCACAGGCTTAGGCTGTGATTTCTCATAAAGGAACACGAAGGTTCCGATGAAAATCAAGGCGACTATCGCCGCAACTATCAACTTTGAATACTTTTTCATATCTTTTATATCTTATTTTTCTTTTATTCGTCTCTCATTGCATCTACTGGCTTGATGCTCATGGCTCGCCACGCAGGAGCAAGTCCGGCTAGGCCGCCAAGGATGCAGATGAGGATGGCTGAAGAGATGGCCGTCCAGAAATCTACCTGGAAGTGGGCGGTGAGAATGCCATCTGTGGTGTTCGCCATCTCCAGCATCTGCAGGATGGCTACTCCGAAGATGATGCCGCTCATGCCTGCCACCAGGGTGAGGATAATACTCTCTGAGATGATTTGCGAGAGAATCATCTTCGGCGTGGCTCCGATGGCTCGGCGGATGCCTATCTCGGTGGTTCGCTCCTTCACCGTTACCATCATGATGTTGGAAACTCCGATGGCGCCGGCGAGAAGGGTGCCGATACCTACCAGCCAGATGAGGAAGTTGACACCCTTAAACAGATTGTCGAGCATCTGGAAGAGCACCTCCGTATTGAACACCATGATTCCTTTTTCGTCTGAAGGGTCGATGTTGTGAGCCCTGGCTATGGTTTCACGCATTCGCTGTGCGATGCTGCTCATCACCACGCCCGGCTTACCGGTGGTGGCGATGATGTCGATGGCTGTTCCGCGGTTGTAGGCGGTGCGGAGCACGGATTGCGGAATGGTGATGGTTTCGTCGGCTCTACCACCGAAGTTGATGCCATTTCCCGAGCGGTAATCTACACCCACCACCGTGTAATAGGTGGAATCCACTCGCACGCTCTTGCCGCATGGGTCACCGCCGCCGGGGAAGAGGGTTTTGTAAATCTGTTTGCCGATGACGCAAACCTTGCGCTGGCGGCGCACATCCATCTCGTTGATGTATCTGCCGTAAAACATTTTAGGTGCGGAAACCTGGGCGTAATCGGGATTCACGCCCTGGGTGCTGCCGCTGAATTTCTTGTCGCCAAACACCACCGACTTGTTGCCGCCGAAGAGCAGCGGGGTAATGACATCGAGTTCGGGCACCCTGTGGCGCAGTCGCTCCAGGTCTTTCTCTTCCATCTGCCAGGAACGCCCCTTGTTGAATCCCTTGTAGGGCTTGGTGGTGTTCTGCGCCCAGATGATGGCGGTGTTGGTAGCGAAGCCTGCGAAGTTGTTCTGCAGTATCTCCTTCAGTCCCTGGCCGCCACCCATCAGGGCGATGAGCATAAACACGCCCCAGAACACGCCGAAGCCCG
>ENA-OVAL01000164-OVAL01000164.1-human-gut-metagenome-genome-assembly--contig:-NODE-164-length-16844-cov-3.777950_pt1 | contig 16844 bp, 15 predicted proteins | sample MGYA00242095_ERZ508980 | MGnify/ENA primary metagenome ERZ508980 (study PRJEB26280, sample SAMEA2531411) | human gut metagenome | biome: human gut; feature: human-associated habitat; material: faeces... | reverse complement strand
TGTGTTAAGCACGCCGCCAGCGTTCATCCTGAGCCAGGATCAAACTCTCATGTTATAGTGTTTGTCCTTTCAGAAATCTAGCTTGGCTAAATATCCTAAAGTTTACTGTTTTAGGTCGCATTCTTCTATTAAATAGAGATGCTGTCCTGAATGATTTTGTAATCTTTTGATTACGTTTTTCTCAAAATCTTTCAAGGTTATTTCACTGTTCAGTTATCAAGGTTCTTTGTGTTTCGTTGCTGACCTGCAACTTTTACAGAATATCATGTCTGTCAGCTTTTGTCAACAACTTTTTTTATTTTTTTAATTCTTATCTCCCGCCGCGGCAGGCGTTTCCTGCGCGGTGGAGTTTTATAATAGCACGTCATTTTCGGGATGTCAACACCCTTTTTTCGGTTTTTTTACACACTTTTTTCAGGCGGTTTGTGGTTTCTAACAAAAAGCAATAGATATTGTGGATTCTGTTTTTTCATCCTACAATATCTATTTGCTGATATTTTTATGTCATTTTAAATTTTTTATACATTTTAGAAAATTCCGGTAAATATCTGTACCAGAAGATTATGCTGATAGAGAAATGCGAGGAACTCATTTTCTCCGATATATGTCACCAGCCGCGTGCCCCATTCTGTGGCTGCCATAATATGTATCAGATAAAATGCCACCCAGACTATAAGAAATCCTTTCACACCGCCTGCCAACATTCCCATGAACCGGTTGATTCCTTTCAGAACCGGAAGCTTCACCACCAGATCCAGCACATTCAAAATAATATGAAGAACCAGATATACCACCACATATGTCACTATGCAGGCAATCAGGCTGATGATAAAATGCGTGATTTTTTGTGCCATTGCCTGATAAACTCCGCTATCTGCCAGTGCCTGATGGACCGCATCACTTCCCGCTTCTGCCGCTTTGTCCATAAGGGCATCCAGTTCTCCGCCACTGATACCATTTTCTTCTAACTGCTGTCTGGTCTCTTCGGACTTCTCCTGTGCTTCCCGGTCCAGCCGGTCCTGCGCATTTTTTTCCACATGCTCTAAGCATTTCTCCGTGATTCTCTCATCCAGTTCTGTGTTTTCTTCTATATAGGTTGTAATCTTTGGAGCTGCAACTGACACCACTGCAAGGGTGATAATCATTGCAAGCAGGGAGAATACTATTTTTATAAATCCACGGAAGTATCCCTCCAGGGCACATACTACCAGGATTCCAATCACACATATCAATAACCAATTCACTTCAGTCTTACCTTCTCTGTTGTTCCTTCCATTATAAATATATAACCATTCTGGCTGCCGTCTGAAATCACATCATACAGCGGTGTATCAAATGTATAGGAAAATTTCTTTACACCATATGTATTGTAAATCTGACACTCTGTGGCGTTCCGGATACAGATTTCTCCATTTCCAAGGAAGTCCACATTTTCATAATCCATGGTAAAATCCTTGCTTAATACATGTTTGCCACCGGTATTATAAATTTCCATATGGCGGCTTTCTTCTGTGCTTTCGGTATTGGATTCTGCCTGCACATCATTATTGTAAATGATGCCAATATAATTTTCACTGGTAAATACACTCTTTATTTCCTGGTTCAGCGCAATTTCATCATCCGGCTCCGGTTTCTGGGTACCTCTGAACAAAATAATTTTGGAATCGCCAAATGCCACCAGACGGTTGTTATCGGTAAATTCTATCTGAGGTATTATCACATCCGGATAGTCGAAGCTTCCTACCATATAATCAATCTCATTTTGTCCTACTGAGCCAAAATTGTAGAATTTGATTGTGCTGCATACTTCTCCATTATTGACCGTGAGCATGGACACTGCTAATTTCTTTCCATCATTGCAAAGGGAAATATCCAGCGGATAACCGCTTTTTTCTGTATAGAATGCGCCGGACACCAGATTTTTGCCATTTTGGTCATACATACGGATGTAATTCTCTCCGTCGCTCTCCATCCATACTGCCACAACGCCCTGGTTGGCTACACTTATTCCGGAGATGTTCATCGGTGTCTCAATTTTGCCCTGCATTCCCACCTGATTCATGATATAGATTTCAGTTCCGCCCCTATCTGCCAATGCCACATAATCCTCACAGACATCTGCCATTGGTTCTTTCATCTCATAGGTCTGGTTCCAGTACACTTCATCATTGGCGTCGGTATAAATTGCCCCATCGTTACTATATTTGATAAAACCATTTCCATATGCAAGAAACTGGCTTCCAGCAGTGTCCTGACGTTCCACGCTTTTTTCTACCGTGTAACTATTATATTTCCGCAATTTCTGAAAAAAGAAAATCCCCAACGCTGCAACAGCTGCCAGTGCCAGCAACAACAATATGATTTTTATTATTTTCAAACGATGTTTCCGTATTTTGGTATTCAGTTCTTCTTCGTCTGTTTCGATGGTACGAAACTGTGTTTTATCTGCCATTTCTGTTTCTTAACTCCTGCTGTTCTCTTCACTCTTCTATTGATTATAGCCTATATTCCATGTTTCGGCATTATTTTTTTCTTATGGAAGTATTAATTTTTCGCCAACCTTTATATTATCGACATTTTCAATCCCATTTGCCGCACACAAATCTGCCACATGGGAAGCATCCTGATATATCTTTTTACTGATGGAAATCATGCTGTCTCCCGGCTGCACGATATAATAGCCCTGCTGCAATATAATTTCCGCCTCGGACTGCGGCTGTGTACTTGCGGATGCTGCCTGGTCAGATGTATTATCCGGTGCTGCCGTGCTATCCTGTGCTGCCGTGCTGTCCGGTGCTGCCATGTTATCCGGTGCTGCCGTGTTGTCCGCAACCTGTAAGTTTTCTGCATTCTCTTTTTCTGTTGGTTCTACCTGTCCCGCAAGGTCCTCGATGACCAGCTTTGTCTGGGTTTCCGTATCCGGTGCAGGGTCTGTTCCTGATGAATCATTTTTCTGTTCCATGACACTGACCGCAGTTTCTAGTTTCTTCATTTTTTCATAATTATTGAACATGCTGATGCCTACAACTATGATTGCAATGACCACAAGAAGACCACTTCCATAAACCAGCGAATGAAATGCCGGCAGTTGAAAATTCTTTTTGGGGCGGTTTAAGACCAGCTCCCGGTAGTTTTTTAATGCCTCATCCCGGACTTCCTCCGGTTTCACTTCCTGCGGTGTGTCTTTTCGCGATACTATCATATACTCCTGCATCGCCTGATTGCGTTCATAATAGATATAATAGCCTTCTTTTTTATGAACGGCTCCATCTTCATATATGTATAACGTTTCTTCTTTTTCCAGGGAATCCGACAGCAGCAGAAGCCTATTGTTTCCCCCAAAGAAATTTTTCAGTATCCGCTCCAGCTCCGGTGTCAGGCAGGGTGCTGTCCCCTTCTCATCATAAAACCAGCCCAGCAGTGTACTTCCGTCAAAATAGCGTTTAATTAAGGTGCATATTTCCGTCCGGATTTTCTCCTGAAAGACCGGAGCAGTCCCACAATATGCAATTTCCGGCAATTCAAATGCCCCTTTTACATAGATGTTTGTATTTTTACCATACTGCTCTATTCTGCCTACCAGAATGCATACCCGTCGTTCATTCATTCCAAGAAATGCCGGATGCAGATAGGTGTATACATAATCTTCGATGAAAATGTGTTTTTCACCTTCCGGTGTCCCAATCTGGCGGAAATTTCGTGGAAACGTTGCCGTATCCTCCACCTTCTCGTTCGTTCTTCTATTTTCTGTCACTATATTTCCTGTTGCGGTATTTCCTGCCGGTGCATTTCCTGTTGCTGAATTTTCTATTTCCTTCCGTTGTATAATCTCTATCACTTCTGCCGCCCCTTTCCTCTTGTCCTGGGACAACCATAACACAGAGGCGGCGGATTTTTTGCCATATCATGGATGGCGAAAAATGAAGTTTCTGACAGGTTTTTACGAAAAAAGCTGCCACTTTTTCAGTGACAGCTTTCCTTTTTGTCTTTTTTAGTTTTCTTTTACAAAGGCTTTTACCTTTTTGTAGATACTTTCTGCATCCAGTCCGTATTTTGCAATCAGTTCCGGTGCCGGGCCTGACTCACCAAAGGTATCATTTACGCCAATACGGAGTACTTTGGCCGGTGCTTTCTCGCAAAGGACTTCACATACAGCACTTCCAAGTCCACCGATGATGGAATGCTCTTCTACGGTTACGACTTTTCCTGTCTTAGCGGCTGATGCAGCAACTAATTCTGCATCGATTGGCTTAATGGTATGGATGTTGATAATCTCTGCATCAATGCCATCTGCTGCCAACATTTTCTCTGCTGCTAATGTCTCGCTTACTTCCAGTCCGGTTGCAAAAATGGTAACATCTTTTCCTTCTTTTAAGACGATTCCTTTTCCGATTTCGAATTTGTAATCTTCGTTATCGTTAAATACAGGAATTGCAAGTCTGCCAAATCGGAGGTAAACCGGTCCTACATGTTCATATGCCGCTTTTACTGCAGCTTTTGCTTCAATATCATCACTCGGATTGATCACTACCATTCCAGGAATTTCACGCATCAGTGCAAGGTCTTCTAAGCACTGGTGGGTTGCACCGTCTTCTCCTACAGAGATTCCTGCATGGGTTGCACCGATTTTTACATTCAGGTGTGGATATCCGATTGCGTTACGCACCTGCTCATAAGCACGTCCTGCTGCAAACATTGCAAAGGAGCTCATGAATGGAACTTTACCGCAGGTAGAAAGTCCTGCTGCGATTCCAGCCATATTTGCTTCTGCAATTCCACAGTCCAAGAAACGTTCCGGAAATGCTTTCTTGAAGATTTCCGTCTTGGTTGCACCTGCCAAATCGGCATCTAATACTACAAGGTCTGTGTGTTCCCTGCCCAGTTCTACTAAAGCATTACCGTAGCTTTCTCTTGTTGCAATCTTCTTTACTTCTGACATAATGCTTCACCTGCTTTCTTCAATTCTTCCATTGCCTGTTCGTACTGCTCGTCATTTGGAGCTTTTCCATGCCAGCCCACCTGATTTTCCATAAAGGAAACTCCTTTTCCTTTGGTGGTCTTTGCGATGATTGCAACCGGCATGCCTTTTACTTTCTTTGCTTCTGCAAAGGCATTACGGATTTCTTCCATATCATTTCCATTGATATTGATTACATGGAAATTGAATGCTTCAAATTTCTTATCAATCGGGTATGGAGAACATACTTCTTCTACCGTTCCATCTATCTGAAGGTTATTGTTATCTACGATTACAGTCAGGTTGTCTAAGTGATGTGCGCCTGCCCACATGGCAGCTTCCCAGATTTGTCCTTCCTGAATCTCACCATCACCACACATTGCATACACCTGGTAATCCTTATCATCCATCTTACCAGCCTGTGCCATTCCTACTGCGCAGGACAATCCCTGTCCTAAGGAACCTGCAGACATATCAACACCCGGAATATGTTTCATATCCGGATGTCCCTGTAAATAAGAACCTGTATGACGCAGTGTCACAAGATCTTCTACCGGAAAATATCCTTTGTGTGCCAGTACAGAATATAATGCCGGAGCTACATGTCCTTTCGACAGCACAAATCTGTCGCGGTCTGCCATCTTCGGATTCTTCGGATCCACATTCATCTCTTCAAAATACAGATATGTCATAATATCTGCTGCGGAAAGTGATCCGCCTGGATGTCCGGATTTTGCACTGTGCAATGCCGTAACAATACTTTGTCTTACTTCATTTGCCTTTTTTTCCAACTCTGCATTCGTCATTTTACTTAACCTTTCTCATGAATAAGCTTGTTTGTATCCATTACAACTCCACACGTCCCTCTAACGCGCGAAGTAATGTTACCTCGTCAATGTATTCCAAATCCCCTCCCACAGGGACGCCGCTGGCAATTCTTGAGACCTTGATTCCGGTCGGTTTCACCAGCTTGCTGATATACATTGCTGTTGTCTCTCCCTCTAAGCTTGAATTGGTGGCGATGATGACTTCTCTTACATCACCCTCCAGCCGATGTATCAGCTCCTTGAGCTTAATGTCATTCGGTCCGATTCCAAGCATCGGAGATATTGCCCCATGAAGTACATGATATACTCCTTCATATTTTCCAGTTTTCTCATAAGCTGCCAGATCCCTGGTGTCCTCTACTACCATGATTACGCTGTGATCCCTCTGGGGATTTTTGCATATCGGGCAGAGTTCATCATCGGTCAGGGTCAGGCACTCTTTGCAGTAGTGTATATTCTGTCTTGCATCTAATATGGAACGACTTAATTTTTCCACATTTTCTTCCGGCATATTCAAAATATGAAATGCCAGTCTCTGCGCCGACTTTGGTCCAATTCCCGGCAAGCCGGAAAGTTGTTCTATCAGACGGCTTATCTGACTGCTGTAATAGTCCATTCTGCTTCCTCTTCTCTTCCAGCTGATTAGAATGGGAATCCGCCGCCAAGTCCACCCATGCCACCGGTAATCTTGGACATGGACTGCTGGGAATATTCTTCAATCTGGCGCAGTGCCTCATTGGTTGCTGCCATAATCATGTCTTCTAACATTTCTACATCATCCGGGTCAACTGCTTCCGGATCAATCTTTACTTTGGTTACTTCTTTCTTACCGGAGACTGTAACCTCAACTGCACCGCCACCTGCTGCGGCTGTTACTTCTTTCTCCTCTAACTCCTTGGATGCCTCTTCCATCTGGCGCTGCATCTTCTGTGCCTGTTTCATAAGGTTTCCCATATTTCCCGGCATTCCGCCCGGAAATCCTCCGCCTCTTTTTGCCATGTTTCCATTTCCTCCTGTATTTTATTCATCTTCAATGGTTATATCCATATTGATTATCTGTGACAAATCCACATAGGATTCTTCAAACGGACGATTCGACTGATTCTGCTGAATCTGAATCTCCACTTCTTTTTCTATATAATCAGAAATCACCTGTCGGATTTCATTTCTGTGGTCTTCCTCTTCCACGTAGCCTGCTGCAACCGGGTCATCCAGTACAATCATCAGACGGTCATCTCCGCCAAGACTTAAATGTGCTGACTTAAGATAGGTGCGCACCACGCCGCTCATCTTCGGCAGAATGGAATTCCAGTTCTTTACAATCTGTTCTACATCTTCCGGTATTGCTTTTGGCATTGGCGGACGGCTGACCGGTGCTGCTGCCTCGGCCGGCTGTGTCGCGGTATTCACCGGTGCTGCCATGGGAATTCCCTGCTCCATCTTCTTTTCTAACTTTGCTAACCGGTCTGTAATGGAATCCATGTTGGTCTCCATTGCAGGTTTACATAATTTAATTATTGCGATTTCAATTAAGATTCGTTTCTGGGAAGAATATTTTACCTGATTGGACAGCTCGGAGAAAATCCGGATATACCGCATCAGCACATCCGCTTCTACCAACCGGGCTTCTTCTTTTAAAAGTGCCATGTTCTCAGAAGACATATCCAGGACTTCTTCCATATCGTCTGAGCCTTTTAACAAAAGCAGGTTTCTTAAATACCAGGTAAAGTCATTGACAAACTGTCCTAAATCTCTTCCCTCGATGACCAGCTCTTCTAACTGCGAAATGGCTCCTGCCACATCTTCTGCCAGCACTTTCCGCAGTAATTTAGAAAAGACTTCCGTATCTACCGCACCCAGCACCTCTAACACATGGTCATAGGTCAGCTTCTGTCCCAGATAAAAGGCGATGCACTGGTCTAACAGGCTTAAGGCATCCCGCATGGAGCCGTCCGCTGCTTTGGCAATATAGCGGATTGCCCGTTCCTCCACTTCCACATTTTCCTTTTCCATCAGTTCCATCAGACGGTCTGATATGGTCTCAATGGAAATTCTCCGGAAATCATACCGCTGACATCTCGAAAGAATCGTAATCGGTATCTTATGGGCTTCCGTGGTTGCCAGTATAAAAATGACATAGGAAGGCGGCTCTTCCAGGGTCTTCAACAATGCGTTAAAGGCTCCGATGGAGAGCATGTGCACCTCGTCTATGATATAAACTTTGTATTTTCCTTCTGTCGGGCGGTATGCTACCTCTTCCCGGATTTCACGGATATTATCTACGCCGTTATTGGATGCCGCATCAATTTCGATAACATTCATGGAACTTCCTGCCGCAATTGCTTTACAGCTTGCACATTCTCCACAAGGGCTTCCATCTACGGGATGTTCGCAGTTGACTGCCTTGGCAAATATTTTTGCGATAGTTGTCTTACCGGTTCCTCTCGTTCCACAGAACAGATATGCATGGCCGATACGGTCTGCCTTTATCTGGTTCTTTAAGGTTGTTACTATATGCTCCTGTCCTTTGACATCCGCGAATTCCTGTGGGCGGAACTTACGGTAAAGTGCCATGTATGACATCTATTCCATCCTCGCTTCTCTTAATCTCCAAAGCTGATTCCAATGGTCTTTGCCTCTTTAATCATCTGGCAGCCCGGGTCAACCGTCTTTAACTTGCCAGCCACATCCTTCAGTGGAACACGCTTTGTCTTATCATTAATCATCGCAATCATGTATCCGTAATCTTCATCAATGATTGCCTGGGCTGCTGCTGCACCAAGTCGTGTACAGAGTGCACGGTCATATGGGCATGGACTGCCACCGCGCTGGGTATGGCCCGGTACGGTTACACGTACTTCGGTGCCACTGCGTTTCTCAATCTGGTCTGCAATCTCATAGGATACAGACGGATATTTATAATTCTTTAACTTCTCTTTGTATTCTTTCTTGGAAAGTGCTGCATCTTCCTTGGAAATAGCACCCTCTGCTACCGCAAGAATGGTAAAGCCTTTTCCATCCCTGGTTCTCTTATCTATTGCTTCGATGACTTTATCAATATCATATGGGATTTCCGGCAGTAATATGATATCTGCTCCACTGGCAACACCTGCGTACAGGGTCAGCCAGCCCACTTTATGTCCCATGACTTCTACGATAAAGACACGATTATGGGATGCTGCTGTTGTGTGTATACAATCAATAGCTGCACATGCTACATTGATTGCACTATAGAAACCAAAGGTAATGTCTGTTCCATAGATATCATTGTCGATGGTCTTCGGCAGATGGATGACATTTAATCCTTCTTCCCGAAGGAGATTGGCAGTCTTCTGTGTTCCGTTTCCGCCAAGGATTACCAGACAATCCAGTTTCAGTTTATGATAGGTCTGCTTCATTGCTTCCACCTTATCCAGCCCGTTCTCATCCGGCACACGCATCAGTTTAAATGGCTGTCTGGAAGAACCCAAGATGGTTCCGCCCTTGGTAAGGATTCCCGAAAAATCCTTTGATGTAAGCAGGCGGTAATCGCCATAAATCAATCCCTTGTAACCATTATAAAAACCGTAGATTTCCAACTCATCCACATTATGACTTAATCCTTTTACCACGCTGCGCATTGCTGCATTTAATGCCTGACAGTCTCCGCCGCTGGTCAACATACCTATTCTTTTCATTTGCTGCATCCCTTTCTTTGCTTATTGTTGTGCATACGCCCACACATCCAAAATATATTATAATATATTTTTTTTTAGGGTACAAGCTATAATGCCCGCTTAAGCAATTTATTTACAGGCAATTACTTTCAAGATATAATCCCATACTCTCTTTGTGGAAGAAATGCTTAATTTCTCCTCTGTGGTATGAATGGCAATCATATCCGGCCCGATGGAAACCGCATCCAGTCCGTCAATCTTACCTGCTAAAATGCCACACTCAAGTCCGGCATGAATGGCTTCTACGGTTGGCTCTTTTCCATACATTTCCTTGAAAATGCGGACCATATCATCCCGGAGTACAGAATCCCTGCGGTATTCCCACGCAGGATAATTACCGGTATTGGTGACTCTTCCACCAAACTCTTCCACCAGCGCAGCAATACGTTTCAAAAGATATTCTTTTGCGGTTCCCACTGCACTTCTTACGGCATACTGGAGAGTCAGCTTATCTTTTTCCAGGTTCAGAACGCCGAGGTTTAAAGAAGTCTCTACCAGTCCCTTGATGTCATCACTCATGCGAAGAATTCCATTTGGAAGCAGGTTGATTAAAAGCACTGTTTTTCTTGCTGCAGCTTCTGTTAATACTTCCTTCTCACAGTTTTCTTCTACTGCTACGGATATCTGGATATCCGGGTCACTGGTGGAAAATTCATGGGTGATTTTCTCTGCAATTTCTTCTATTTTATGGACAAGCTGTGTGGCATCTTCCTGTACCATAAGCTCTGCTGCACTTTCTCTTGGAATGGCATTCTGCTTATTTCCGCCGGATAATGCTGCTATCTGATAATGATATTCATCTTTTAATTCCAAAAGAATTCTTCCCAGTAAAATGTTGGAGTTGGCTCTTCCTTTGTCAATTTCCACGCCGGAATGTCCGCCCTTTAAGCCTGCCACATGAATAGAAACAAGATTTCCTGCGCTCTTTTCCCATTCCGCCGGAAGCTCACATACGGTGCTGCATCCACCGGCACAGCTTACCAGCATGATTCCTTCATTTTCAGAATCCAGGTTCAGAAGCTTCTTTGCTTTCAAGTGGGAAACATCCAGTGCTACGGCACCTTCCATGCCAACCTCTTCGGACACGGTACAGATAAATTCGATACGCGGATGCGCAATACTGTCAGAGTCTAAGATTGCCAGTGCGTATGCAACTGCAATTCCATCGTCGCCGCCAAGGGTTGTTCCTTTTGCACTGATATAATCTCCGTTTACTTCCAGTGTCAGTCCGTCATTTTCAAAATCAATGGTGCTGCCCGGTTCTTTCTCGCACACCATGTCCATATGTCCCTGAATCATCAGTGGTGCAACGTCTTCATAGCCCGGTGCTGCCTCTTTGATGATAATGACATTTTTTACTTCATCCTGATAATATTCTAAGTTCCGTTCCTTTGCGAAGTTTACCAGATAATTGCTGATTTTCTCCTCTTTATAGGATGGACGGGGAATATTGCTGATTTCTTCAAAATAATGAAATACCTCTTTTGGTTCTAAGCCTGCTAATGTGCTCATTATGATTCCTTCTTTCTTAATTTATTCTCATATACGATAAAATGGTTGTTATGCAGAATCTTGATATACTGGGACAGTCTCTCGTAAAGAGGTTCTGCCTTGTCACCGAATCTTTCTTTTACCAGTGTACCAATCTCATAGATGGTTTTCTTTCCATCCATCTGCTCCCACACGAAGCTGCCGAATTCATCCAGCTCGATATAGCTGTATTTCGGTTTCTTAAATAACACCTGTGCGATTTTGTTAAACACACCTTTATTATGCATTTTTATTTCTATTTTGCCATCTTTGTTCTTATTACATTCAAATAATGTATTCGGACGTGGAATATAATCTAAATAATTGTCTTTTTTCTTTGCCATATTGCCTCCTGTTATCTTCGCTAGCAGTATAAAACATCTGCCGCCTTTTCGCAAGACGGCAGATGCAAGAACTACTTTATTCTGTTTTTAATTTTCTTTTTTCTTCTTTCCACGGATGAAAAGGATTAAGGTTACGGCAAGTAATGCAAAGAATACCAGTCCGCCAATGTTTCCTAAACTGAAACCGAATATTGCAGATAAGTTAAATGCATCTGCAAAGGTCTCTCCCTTGAATGGAATGACTGCGCAGACTGCAAGGAGTATTCCTACCAGACCCTCTCCGGCAATCAGACCGGATGAATAAAGCACTCCATTTTCCACTTTGTGTTTCTTCTCTTCTTCAGATTCACCCTTCTTCTTATCGAAGTATAAGCGGATTAATCCACCAACAATCATTGGTGTGCTTAAGTAAATCGGAAGGTAAAGACCTACTGCAAATGGCAATACCGGAATTCCAAGGATTTCTACTACTACTGCAATACCAACGCCTGCAAATACCAGTACCCAAGGAAGGTTTCCGCCCATAACTCCTTCTACTACCATCTTCATCAAGGTTGCCTGCGGTGCAGGGATTGCTGAGGAACCATAGCTCCATGCTGCATTTAACAGATATAATACTCCACCGATTGCAATAGCGGACGCTGCCACACCGATGATTTCACCAACCTGCTGTTTCCAAGGTGTTGCTCCTACCAGATAACCGGTCTTTAAATCCTGTGATGTATCTCCGGCGATTGCTGCGATGATACAGATGACAGAACCGATTGCAATAGAAGCTACCATTCCAGGCATTCCGATGGTTCCGGTTGCTTTTAAAATCATAGTTGTGATAAGCAGTGTTGCAATTGCCATTCCGGATACCGGGTTATTAGAACTTCCTACGATACCAACCATTCTGGATGATACGGTTGCAAAGAAGAATCCGAAGATTACAATAATAATTGCTCCAAGAAGGCTTACCGGAACTGCCGGAACCAGCCACATGATAATAGCCATGATTCCAATCGTAAGAATTACGATATTTATTGGAATATCTTTATTGAGACGGCTGTTGTCGCCATTTCCTTTGCTTCCGTAGCTCTTTAATGCCTGACGGAAGGTCTTTGCGATAAGTGGCAGATTCTTTACCAGACTGATGATTCCGCCTGCAGCAACTGCTCCTGCTCCAATGTAACGGATATAGTTTGACCAGATTCCTGCTGCGCCAAGTTCAGATACCGGAACACTTGCCGGGAAAATGGTAAGGTCTGCGCCAAAGAGTGCGATTAACGGCATCAGTACGAACCAGCCGATTACTCCACCTGCAAAAATGTAGGAAGATACTCTGGCTCCACAGATATAACCAACTCCAAGAAGTGCCGGAAGTACATCCATTCCGATTCCGGAACCCTTGTAAGATTTGATTTCATAAGTCACTTCACTCGGGAATACTTTCAAACCATCTGTGATGAATTTGTATGCTGCTGCAATTCCCAGACCAGCAAATACGGTACTTGCTTTTGCTCCGCCTTCTTCTCCGGCTACCAGCACTTCTGCACATGCTTTTCCTTCCGGATAAGGAAGCTTTCCATGCTCCTGTACGATTAACGCACTACGAAGTGGAATCATAAACATAACTCCGATAACACCACCGATTAATGCAATCAATGCGATTTCCACTAAAGATGGCATGCTTGTGCCACCTTCCTCTGCCCACATGAACAGAGCCGGAAGTGTAAAGATTGCTCCTGCTGCAAGAGACTCTCCGGCAGAACCGATGGTCTGTACCATGTTATTCTCCAGAATGGAGTCCCTTCTTAAAATTACGCGGATAATTCCCATGGAAATTACCGCTGCCGGTATGGATGCCGACACTGTCATTCCTACTCTAAGTCCTAAGTATGCATTTGCTCCACCGAAAACTACGGCCAGCAGGATACCCAGAATAATAGAGATTGGCGTAAGCTCCGGCAAAACTTTGTCTGCCGGAATATACGGCTTGAACTCTTTTTCATTATTCATTTGTCTAATCCTCCTACTTATGGTCACTATAACCAATATAAATAATATTATACGGGCATTTGCCGGGTCTGTCAATGAAATCTGCTTGCATCCGGCAGGAAAATATTGTATGATATATATGTTATTGTGCAAAACACTTTACCACACGAATCCAACAAAGTGTATGCACTCTTTTTTATCTGGAGATGTATCGAAGTGGTCATAACGGGGCGCACTCGAAATGCGTTAGCCCTCCGGGGCACGCGGGTTCGAATCCCGCCATCTCCGTTTCATAAAAAGTGCCGGTGGAATATTCCATCGGCACTTTTTATACACTCCGGCACCTGTGTCCGGTATTATTTTTATTCCGGCAAATCCGGTATCAGTTCTACATAAATCTGGTCAAAGTATTTCTTTAATTCCTCCCGGATTCCATTTCTGATTCTGGTGAGGGACTGCATTGTAATAATATCATTGGGACTGTCTATGTATATTTCCACCCAGGTTTTTCGTCCGGTCTGGATGACATCCAAAAATTCTATCGTATAGGAACAGGTCTGCATATATTGTTCTGCTATGGAACGTATCTGGTCCATCACTTCCTGCTCCGGTGCAAAGAGCACCAGCTCCCTGAGTCCATGCAATATCATTTTCACCGGTTCTACAATTAAGATTAATGCCATCACAATTGCTACTACCGGGTCTATGTACGGTGCCAGCCATTCGTACGGTGTCTTCTGCAGCAGGAACTGTCCGAAGAATGCGGCGGATACGCCAAAACTGCTGACTACATCCAGTTTCCAGTTATACATTTCCGCTTTTACCACTACGGATGCATACCGTTTACTGAAATAATGAAGCAGGAAATAAATGACAAGGCAGCCGGCAAATACACCAAACTCAAAGCCTGCAAGCTGGCTGGCATTTACCATATGTCCACCATGCAGAATGCTTTGAACACTGTCAATTAAAAGCTGGATGGTAACTACTAAAAGCACACTGTACTTGATTACCAGAAATAACGATTCCACCTGGGAAAATCCATATGGTCTGCGTTCCGTTACCGGCCGGTACAACAGTGGCACCAGCACCAGAAACGGTCCTATCATTATTAAATCTGTCACATCAAATACGCAGTCCATCAGTATTGCATGGGAATGACTGATATATGCCATAACTCCTTCTGCTGCTACAAAGAGTACACTTCCAATAAAGGACAGGTTTATCATTCTTTTTTCCAGTTTCATTTTACTGGCTGCATTCATTTCCTTAATTACCGGTAAATCTTCATTGGCTGTACGGACTATTTTTCGTTCCGGCATTTTCTTTCCTCCCATTCCTGGCTGTTCAAAAGCACATCAGATATATTCTCTTTAAAAAATCACATCAAAAATCGTCCCTCCAGACGGACTGGCCTTAACTGTTATACTGCCATCATGCACTCTCACAATTTCATGAACCAAAGCAAGTCCCAGACCTACGCCCCCCAGTTCCCTGCTTCTGGATTTATCCACACGGAAGAATGGTTCAAACACGCGCTCCCGTAGTTCCTCCGGGATTCCACTTCCTGTATCCTCTACTGACAGATAAACATGCTTTTCCTTCTGATACGCAGTAACTGTAACCTGTCCACCTGAATGATTATATTTTATTGCATTTTCAACAAGATTATATACCAGCCTGTAAATAAGAATATCACTTCCGACCATTGTTGTATTCTTGCATTTTCCAGCAAGCTTTATATTTTTTTCCTGTGCAAGAGGTTCCAAATCTGCCAGCACTTCATCAATGAGAGCGTCAACTGCAATTTTCTCATCTCTCCCCACCGTCTGAAGTTCGCTCATGTCAAGAAGTGTCTTTACCATCCTGCTGAGCCTGTCATTCTGTTCCGTAACCATCTTTATCGTCTGTAAAGTATCTGTATCATTGCCCGGATGTCTGGCGGAATTATATAAATCAAGCTGTACCTGCATTAAAGACAGCGGGGTTCGAAGCTCATGTGCTGCATTTGCGGTAAATTGTCTTTGTATCTCAAAGGCATCCGAAAGGCGTTCCAGCATTTTGTTATATGAAGCACTAAGCTGGTTCAGTTCTTTCACCTGATTCTCTTCTATCCGTGAATCTGCCAGATTCTGTGCCTGTACTTCTTCGATTTTATCCGAAAACTCTCTAATCGGTCTGAGGGCACGCCCACTTATAAAATATGTAGCCACTCCACCAAGAAGTGCCAATAAAGCTGAAATTATCAGGCTGCTTTTTTTGTAATCCGTCTTATTGTTATATACCTGGACCGAAAAATCATTTGCAAATTCGTCCCACTTGTCTTCCGGAATACTGATATATATTTCGTCTGATTCATTTCCATTCCCATCTCCCTGTGCATCAACAGTCTCCTGCAGGGAATCCATATAATACACACCGTTTTTATAGACCAGCATAGTCAGGCATCCACATATTACCGCAATATATAATGTAATGATACAGGTAAGCCTCCACTGCAGCGACATTCTTCTCATTTATCGGACTCCTCTCGTATTTTATACCCCTCTCCCACCTTGTTCAAAACCGGATCATATCCAAGCACGGACTTTAGTTTTCTTCTGAGTGACGACATATGCACTCTGATGGAGCCGCTAAAGCTATCCACGGATGCATCCCAGACATGCTCTATCAGTTCCTCCTGGCTGACCGGTCTGCCAAGATTAAGAAGAAGGTATTCCAGAATACCATTTTCTTTTCTTGTCAGGGGAACCATTTTCCCTTTTGCATATGCCTCGCGTCTTATCGTATTGAACTTAATTTCACCACTTTCCAGGCATATATCCTTCTGCACAAATTTTCTTCTTGTCAGGCTTCTGATACGTGCCTCAAGTTCCTGCAAATGAAACGGTTTTTCCATATAATCGTTTGCACCTGCATCCAGTCCCTCAACCTTATCGGCAATCTGTCCTCTTGCAGATAATATCAGGACCTTCGTCTCCTCATTTTTCTGTCTAAGTTCCCTTAAAATGTCCATTCCATCCATACCCGGCAGATTCAGATCCAGAACAATCAAATCATAATCCTCCGCCAGAATGCATTCCAGTGCCTCTTCCCCGTCATATGCACAGTCCACTTCCATTCCATCCTGCTCTAAACTGAAACGGATACCTTTTACGATCAATTTTTCATCATCAACAACAAGAACCTTTTTTGCCATTTTTACACCTTTATACTATCCTTTATTTTGTTAAAAACTCCTTCTTTGATTCCATCCACATTCATGATCTCCTCAATAGAAGAAAATCTGCCGTGTGCTTCCCGGTACTGAAACAATGCCTCTGCTTTTGACTGCCCGATTCCCGGAAGCGTCATAAAATCTGCAACACTTGCCCGGTTAATGTCCAGTAAGCCATCATCCACATTGCTCTCGGATTCTTCCTGTGCAGCCGCCACTTCTTCCATGGTCGGAATTCTTAACATCTGTCCGTCCGTGACAAACTCTGCCTGA
>ENA-OVAL01000162-OVAL01000162.1-human-gut-metagenome-genome-assembly--contig:-NODE-162-length-16937-cov-3.818090_pt1 | contig 16937 bp, 16 predicted proteins | sample MGYA00242095_ERZ508980 | MGnify/ENA primary metagenome ERZ508980 (study PRJEB26280, sample SAMEA2531411) | human gut metagenome | biome: human gut; feature: human-associated habitat; material: faeces... | reverse complement strand
GTAGCAGCCAATAAAACTGCTACGCTTAAAAGTCTAACTTTTTGGGGTCACATCAACCATCGGACTGCTTCCCTTTTTTTACGCGGATAACCCACAAAATATTTTCCCGCGTTTATACGATTTTCCTACACCTGTATTCGGTCTGCAATTTCATTTCCTATTGCAAATCTGCTGTCTTTTGCCCCAATAATTACACAGTCACGCATTTTCTGGATGAGCTGTATGCGTTCCCCCTCATCTACAGAGTGGCTATGCAAGAAATCAAGCACTTCCGGCTGACCAAACATCCACTGAATGGTATAGGTTTCACCTGGTGTTGCTTTTGACAATGCCTGCATAGAAATTCCTCCTTTTCTCCTATTGTAGTTTTCATCTGCCCTGTTAGTCAATTGCTATCTTAGTTGCAATCTTCCAACAAATAGTATACGTATATAACAGGAGTAAGATACGGATTTTCTCTTTTATCTTTTTAAAATATCTTCCAAATCCAGACCATAACGTTTTGCAATATCTCTTGCATAACTTAAGCCATCCGGTGTCGTCCGGATGACCCGGTAACTCCGGGTACCCTCTTCTTTACTTTCCATCATTGCCACCAGATTATCGATTTTGCCTTTATTCTCCGGATGCTCATTATAGGTATCCAGCTGTTGTGTCAAATCATGAATATGGGTCACATAAAGGCCACAGCAGCCGATAATTCCGATTCCGGTCAGCACCTCTGATGCTATGTAGCCTGCCTCAAGTCCACTGGTACTGGAAAAAGATTCATCCATCAACAGCATATCCGTATCTGACAGTTGTTTCATGATTTCACTCAGTCTTACACACTCACTTTCCAGTCTGCCCATTCCATAATTATTCTCATCAGAGGATGGAAAATGTGTAAATATTCCAGACACCGGACTCATTACCGCCTCTTCTGCCGGAACAAACAGCCCCAGTTGGAATAACGCCTGCGCCATTCCGATGGAATAGGCAAAAATAGATTTCCCTCCGTGATTTGGGCCGGTTATCAGATAGAATCTTCCTTTTTCATCCAGCTCAAAGGAATTAGACACAATTGTTTCCTCTACGGAATTCACTGCCAGCATGGGATTGTATACATGCTTTAACTCACAGCGTTTCTCCTGCATGGATGCAATCTTCGGTCTGCACATGGCAAATCCCTTTTCTTTCATGGAACGGATAAATTTTACTCCGGCAGTCAGAAAACGGATATCATCCAATAAAGCAATAAACATATTTGTATTAATGTGATAATAATTCTGCACCAGCGGTTCAAACTCCCTCAGCGACTTTGCAAAAATAGTCTGCAAAGCTGCATTCATGGAATAGTCTATAGCATCCTGTTCATCATTGTGCAGCACCCGGCTCAGTGGATAGAGTGCCGACATCAGATGCCATTTATCTTTTTTCCCTTTTTTCAAAAGCCGGTCCATGATAGTTCCTGGATGGAACTGCTCCTCATTGACAGAAATCAGTCCGGCTTCTTTCGGTCTTAAATTGCCATCAAGATTAATACCTACGGTTACGCTTTTGATATGCCCGAAGTTCAGTTCCATTTTCGGAAGTTCCTCATTCAGGCTCTGGTACTCGCTGCTTGCTACGATTGAGTGAATTTCTTTTTTGAAATTCTGCATACCTTCCGAATGAATCTCTGCTTTTTCCAATGCATCCGCAAACAGATTTACAATTTCCTGATACATTTCAAGATATCGCACCGAACGCAGGGCTGAATCCGTCGTAAAATCACTGTTTAATACTCTTCGCATATCATTGATATTATAAATAATGGATACCGCCTTGCAAAATGCCTCGTAAAGTGATGGATTTTCCACCAGATCTTCTACTACGCCCAGACGATACTCTAATACCCGCTCATCTGTAGAGAAGAAATTTTCCAGTGAAAGGTCTGCCACTCCCCGGTAACTTTCCTTAATCAGTATTACCATAGCATCAATTTTTAATGCGTGGATAAATTTATAATCCTTCATGGGAACGGCTTTGTTCCGGTCATAATCCGGTGGATATAATAAATGAAAATCTGTCTGCATTCCACTTACGCTCCTTTTCTCTATTGTGCCCTTCTCTGTCACGCATCTGAACGTGAATATGCATTTTTCATCTGGCTGCTTAATTCAAACAGCACTTTATCCAAAGTATCCTGTGTCTCTTTCTTAAGCATTTCTGCTATCGCATTATTTGCCTGCTGCATCAGTTTCTGTCTATCTGCTGCGTCCGTTTCTTCTGCCAGAAGTGCATCATAGGTATGCAGCAGTTCCCGTCCTTTTGCCATCACATGCATCTGGTAGCGTTCGATGTGAAAAAGGGATCTGTGATAAGAGGCATCTGCCATAGCTGCAATCATACGGCTTGCCCAGTAGAAATTATCTGTAGAAACTTCTCCGGTGGTATTGGATAAATATTCCGGCGTTGTCTCCACTTCCCCGTAAAACGGAACCAACACATTAAATACATTGGATGCAAATGCTACCCACTGTATGATGCTTCCTGTATTTTCGGTAATGTCCGCCTGCTCCGGCCGCATTTCAATCACAGAAAGAAAATCATTCCGGTTAACTCCAATGGAACGGAATGCGCCTTTCATGGATTTTTCCCCATAAGAACCATATGGGTCATACGGTGTTCCCTGAAAATGTGCGGATAATACATATTTTACATCTTCGATCGTTACCTTTTTCTCCGGTTTTAAGCACCATGGAATATCATCGGATGCCGGCGTATAATCAGCCTGCTCCCCATCCCATTTATAGGTATGTGGGTTGAGATAACGCTCCATAAACCAGGCTCTTGGTGTATTGTATACATGATCGGAATCATCATGGGAACCAAATGCATCTCTTGGATTTAAGCTGCCATCCAAAGAAAGATTCAGATGATTTTTCTCAATAAATTCCCGCAAATCCTTTGAGCACATATAGTCCTTCTGTGTAGTAAGGGCATCCTCTAAATCAAAGGTGTCAAGTCCCAGCTGGTTTGGCATTACCACATAGACATCATCCGGCACTCTTCCTGCCATCCAGTGATGTCCGCCAATGGTCTCAAGCCACCAGATTTCATCCTTATCCTGAAATGCAATTCCATTCATCTCATAGGTTCCATACTGCTCCAGCAAACTGCCCAGGCGAATGACACCCTCTCTTGCACTGTGAATGTACGGAAGCACAATGTATACAATATCCTCTTCTCCAATGCCGCCGATAATCTCTTCCCTGCCATTTTCTGCCGGATGGTAGGTCACCAGAGGATCTGCTCCTAAGACGCGGGGATTGGAAGTTATGGTCTCTGTTGCAGTCATGGCAACTTTTGCCTCATTGACTCCACAGGCAGCCCAGACACCTTCCCCGTCTACCGCATTCGGCATTGCCGTGTAACGCATCGGATGCTCCGGCAATTCTATTTTCACATGAGATAATACAGACTGATAGATTGTCGGCTGTTCTTCCGGATGAATTACCACATATTTCTTAGGTGTAAAATGTCCGGCACCGGAATCATCATTTCGTGCAATTATGGTTGCTCCATTATAAGAAGCTTTTTTCCCTACTAAAATAGTTGTACATGGCATATCTGTTCTACCCCTTTTCCTGTTTCATTGAATGTTATTTCTAACGATAGCCCATCTTCGTCTCATAGTTCACGATGGTATCCTCATTGGTTCTCTCTATTTCCGATAACATATCTTCTTTGAAATCGTCCGGTTCAATGGTTCCGTTGTACCAGGATTTTCCATTGAAATATTCCTGCAGTCCTTCATCTAAGAATTTTCTTCCATGTCTTGCATAGATTTCATTTCTGGCAATCCGGAGGTCCTCCTGGGTCAGATTCTCCAAATCAGCTTCCGTTAATAATCGGCTGGCACTCTCCGGAAGAATATATTCTGCTTCCTCTTCTCCAACTGCTCCGTCTGTTCCCATGTCCTCATTTCCAGTTGTATCTTCTTTATTTATTACTTCGGAAGTTTTCTCAGATGCTTCCTGCTGTCCGCTTACATCTTTCCTATCTGTCTGCTCTGTAGACATTTCCGTCTCTGTGGTCTGCTCCGTTGTAACCACCGGCTTATCGGTAATATCATCCTGCTTTGCCGGCTGATTGCCCTTGATAAATAACAATACAATAATTGCAATCAGAATAATAATAATGACTGCTGCACCGATTAATAAATATACCATGGCACCGGAGCCGGATTTCTTCTCAGTTTCATTCTTACTTTTATTTGATATTTTTTCACTGTTCTTTGTTTTTGTTACTTTCTCATTCTTTTTTTGTTGTGGCTGTGGTGCCGGACTTGCCTGTCTTACCGGGGTCTGCTGCTGTGTCGGTGCCTGTTGCGGTACTGAGTTTCTCTGTGGTACCGGAGTCGGTTGATTTACCGGTGCTTTCTGCGGTGTCGGATTTGGCTGGATTGCTCCCGGCTGAAAAGCTTCTACTTTCGTTCCGCATTTGGTACAGAATTTTGCATTTACCGGTAATTCATTTCCACATTTTGTACAAAACATTTTTTTCCTCTTTTCTGCTATTTTATGTTTCTTTTGTTTCAAATTTTCAAATTATTTTTATTATAGATTCTATTGTACAAAAATGCGGGACACCAATTCCGTATCCCGCATTATCTTTTTTATTTTTTAAATTTCTTCCCGTCCTGTTCTGGAACGAATTACGAATAATACGCCAATTAATACCACGATACAAACCGGAAGTGCCAGCCATGAAATTCCTGCCAGTCCTGCTGCCTGCAGGATACCAATCAGGAAATAGCCCAGTAAGCAGACTGCTGCAACTGTCAATGCATACGGAAGCTGGGTTGCTACATGGTTAACATGCTCACAGTGGCCACCGGCAGATGCCATAATTGTGGTATCTGAAATCGGTGAGCAATGGTCTCCACAAACTGCTCCTGCCAGACAGGACGCAATGGAGATTACCATCATCTGTCCGCTTGGGAATACACCAAGGACAATCGGAATCAGAATACTGAAGGTTCCCCAGGAGGTTCCGGTTGCAAATGCTAAGAACGCTGCTACCAGGAAGATAATCATTGGCAGGAAGCCCTGCATTGCATTTGCTGAATTTGCTACCAGATCAGCCACGAATACTTTTGCTCCTAAGAGATTGGTCATTCCGGATAAGGTCCATGCCATAGTCAGAATCAGAATCGGAGCAATCATCGCCTTAAATCCTTCCGGAATACATTCGGTAAATTCCTTAAAGGATAAAACATCACGCAACATGTAATAGATAAAAGTAAATACCAGTGTTACTGCGCCGCCAAGAACCAGTCCGACGGAAGCATCACAGCCAGAGAATGCCTCTACAAAGGAAGTTCCGCTGAAGAAGCCACCGGTATAAATCATGGCTACGATACAGCTTACAATCAACACAGCTACCGGAAGAATCAAATCCAGTACGTGAGAGTTTTCTTTTACAACTTCCTCTTCATTATCTTCATACGGTCTTCCCGGTGTGGTAAACAAATCACCTTTGATTGCATTCATTTCATGGGTTTTCATCGGTCCGAAATCCACGCGCAAAAGAGTAATTCCAATTAACATTACCAATGTCAGCAATGCATATAAGTTATATGGAATTGTCTGGATAAATACCGCAAATCCATTGATTCCGGAATCTGCCGGAACAGAAGAAGTAACTGCTGCTGCCCAGGAACTGATTGGTGCGATGATACATACCGGTGCTGCCGTTGCATCAATAATATAAGATAATTTTGCACGGGACACCTTGTGCCGGTCTGTAACCGGACGCATTACACTTCCTACGGTCAGACAGTTAAAATAATCATCCACGAAAATCAATACACCAAGAATCATAACGGAAATCTGCGCTCCGATTCTGGTTTTAATATGCCGGGATGCCCACTTTCCAAATGCGGCAGAACCACCTGCACGGTTAAGAAGGGATACCAAAATGCCAAGCATGACAAGGAATACTAAAATTCCCACATTTCCTGCATCTGACAGTTTGTATATCATACCACCTTCTTCCTGGAATAAAATGGTATTTAACATTAATTCAAGGTTAAAATTGGAATACAGTAAACCACCTACAATAATTCCTGCCAGAAGTGAGGTATAAACCTCTTTGGTAATCAATGCCAGTCCGATTGCAATAACCGGCGGAAGCAAAGATAAAATCGTTGCATAGACTTTACACTGATAGCTGTCAGCATCAGCAATTGTTCCTGGTGTCTGGCTTGTTACGACCATAAGTATCACAATAATCGCAATAAATACCAGCATACCAATCTGTTTTCTTTTCATTTTCACTGTTTTCGTCTCCATCTCATTGTATTTTCAAAATAACCTACTCTGCCTTAATTGCCCAGCGCATCTTAGTAGAACGTGCCCGTCCGTTCTGCGCACACTCCTGTGCAGATGGGCGGATTACATCTTTGGCATAATCGGCATAAATGCCTGCCCGATAGCCTTCTTTTAATGCTTTCTTTACTAACTTGTCTTCGCCGGAATGGAAAGTTAAAATTGCGGCTCTTCCGCCCGGTTTCAATGCATCCGGCAGTTTCTCCATGAATTCATACAGCACTTCAAATTCACGGTTCACATCAATACGAAGTGCCTGGAAGGTTCGTTGGCAGGTCTTTTTTATCGTATCCTTTTTCTCTTTTTCCGGTAGAAAATCAAGCGTCTTTTCAATGATATTCCTTAACTTTGTGGTGGTATCAATCCGGTTGCCTTTTCGAATCTCATCGGTAATCGCTTTTGCCAGTTCTTCACAGTATGGCTCATCCGAATTTTCATAAAGCATTCCCGCCAGTTCATCCTTTGTAATGGCAGCCAGGCGTTCTGCTGCACTGATTCCGGCTTCCTGGTTCAGCCGTAAATCCAGTGGGCCATCCACTTTAAAAGAAAATCCACGCTTCGGATTATCAATCTGCATGGAAGATACACCCAGGTCCGCAAGAATAAAATCAAATCCGCCGGCTTCTTTTGCAATTTCATCTATCGTACAGAAATTCTGTAATCGTATTGTCAGAATATCTTCTCCAAAACCGGCCTCTTCTAACCGCTTTCTTGTCCTGGCTGATTCCTCCGGGTCTACATCCGTTGCATAGATGTGTCCCTGCCCTTTTAGGCACTGCAGCATTGCTTTCGTATGACCGCCATATCCCAAGGTCGCATCAAAGCCTGTTTCTCCCGGTTGGATTTTTAAGAAATCCAGAATTTCATTTACCATTATGGAAATATGCATTCCGGCAGGTGTGTTTCCTTTTTTTATTACATGCTCAATCGTATCTTTATATTTTTCCGGCTGAAGTTCTTTATATTTTTCTTCAAATTTCTTCGGATATTTTCCACTGTAACGCACCCTGCGTTTGTGGGTTGTCTGGTTTTCCTCTGCCATAATTAAAGAGCCTTCTTGATTGCTTCCATTAACTCATCATAAGTCTCAAATGCAGGCAGTTCCGGATGGTCTTTCTTAATCTGCTCGGTGCTGCGGAATAAGAATCCTGCTTTACTTGCCTCAATCATTCCAAGGTCATTGTGGCTGTCTCCGCTGGCAATCGTCTCATAACCAATGGACTGTAATGCTTTTACTGTAGTCAGCTTGGAATTTTCAATTCTCATCTTAAATCCGGTAATCTCACCGTCCTCTGCCACCTCCAGAGAATTACAGAAAATGGTAGGCCAGCCTAATTTCTTCATCAGAGGTCCTGCAAACTGGGTAAAGGTATCACTGATGATGATAACCTGTGTCATGGAACGAAGTTCATCTAAGAACTCTTTTGCTCCCGGCATCGGGTCAATTTTTGCGATGGTTTCCTGAATTTCTTTTAATCCAAGTCCATGTTCTTTTAAGATGCCAAGTCTCCATTTCATCAATTTATTGTAATCCGGTTCGTCTCTTGTAGTTCTCTTTAATTCAGGGATTCCGCTTGTTTCTGCAAATGCAATCCAGATCTCCGGTACCAATACTCCTTCCAGATCAAGGCATACAATGTTCATGTCCATAATTAATCCTCCATACAAACATATTTAATTCAACAAATTACTTCCCTAAAGTATACCTTATTATGAATAAAAGTACAAGAAAGAACCTCATTTTTCAGAAAGCCAAAGCTTTTCTCATAGCCAATATGTGACAAGCTATGTTAATCTTACCAGAGGTATCGGTACACCATACAATTACCTCTGTTGGAAATGTAAGCTTCAGTCTTGCGCTGATTTTCCTGGGTGCAACTCTTTCTTATATTTCCTTAAAGAATCTCGACTTTATTTATGATTATTTCTTTCTGGTAATTGTCAAAATGATTCTGATTCCGGTTGGTGTTGCAGCCGTGGTATCACATTTCCTTACTCCGACCGAAACAACCATTCTTACCCTGATGGCATGTATGCCAGCCATGTCCGCCATTCCGATGATGGCAGAAAACTACCATTCCGATGCGGAATTTGCTTCTAAGACCTGCTTTGTCATGACACTTTGCTCCGTCTTTACGATTCCGCTGGTCTTCTTCCTCTTAGAACTTCTCGGCATCCACATTGGCTGATGATTGGTCTTCTTTCTGAAATATGCTATAATGAGCAGTGCCATCCCATAAAATAATAACCGGTTTTGCTTGCAAAACACCGGTTATCATTTTATGGGATGATAGTGCGAAGCACGTACATCTTGAAAATCTTCGATTTTCAAGATGCACTGCGTACTAACTTAATAGTGACTTATCAAATGCTTATTTTAACTTTAAGAAACCCTTCAGAAAGGAGTCTCCATGAGTATCTTATCCAACCTATCCAGTAAAAAACGTACCTTTGAAGTAGCAGAACCAGACCGGAAATATCTGGCACAGGGCATCTTCTTCATTGCCCTGGGAACCATTCTTATTTCCTGCATTACCGTTACAGAGCTTAATCTGATGCCTCGTTATCTGCTGCTGGCTGCCGGTATTATCCTTGGTATCTTCGGCTGTTTTCGATTATTGAAATTCCATAAAGACGCCAAAGCTTTCCGCGACTACGAACCTGCCTGGGACAAAGGCAGAGGCATGTATGACCGGTTTGCCAAAGAATATAACCAGTGGAACGAAGATGAAACTCCTCCGGTAAGCTGTGATGGTGATATTACATATTTTCTGAAATTACAGCAGGAACGTCTTAAGGAAAAGGGACTTCATATGGAAAACCGTGTCATTCCGGGAAAGGGAAATACTTTTGGTACTGCCTGTCTCACCCACAAGAGTGCCTGGTATACCTCGGATACAACTTATGAAGAAATCCGCCATAAGTTCTCTTTTTCCAATGCTTCCGGCGAACTCTATTCCCGTGATACCGAGCAGGTTATGTATGAAACAATTGTACACAGCCCTAACGAACAGCAGCTTCCCTTTATTACCGCAACCTGTCCAAGCTGTGGTGCCGTTAATCTGGTTTCCAATCTGACGGAAGGCTGTCCTTACTGCGGTACAAAATTTCGCATAACGGATTTATTTCCCCGTGTCATGAATTTATCCTTTGTAATAAATCCATCCTCTAACTGGAATATGCAGGTATTTCACAATACCATTTTACTCACCATGCTGGCATTTTTTGCTGGATTCTTCCCATTCTTTCTCATTGGAAAACAGGAAATTCTTCCTCTGGCACTGTTCTCTGCTTATCTTGCCGCACTGATTGGTGGCGGATTCTTAGGCTTGCTGTTAGGAGATTTGCTGCTTCTTATGGGGCTTGGCAACCGTGATGGCATGAAACATATTTCGGCTTTTGGCTTTCTGCGTACAAAACGGAAGTTAAAGGATACGATGCTTCGTTATGATCCGAATTTCTCTTATGAAAAGTTTGAAGGCCAGATGATTTCTCTTGTACGCATGGCGGTATTTTCCAATGACCCATCCACGCTTTCTTCCTATCGTGGTGGTACATTAGACGAGCGTTTCAAAGATATCATTGAAATGACTTATACCAGTGGCATGACACTGAGAAATCTGTCCGTGGAAAACAATCAGCTGCATATGACCTTACGAACCTGGTGGATAAATTACAGCGAAAAAAATGGAAATATTTCCAAAACCGGTGACTGTATTGATGTCACTCTTTTGCGAAATATTTCCACTCCGGAACCACCTGGATTCTCCATCAGTTCCGTTATCTGTAATAGCTGCGGTGCCAGCTTTGATGCAGTACGACAGCGGTATTGTCCATTCTGTCACAGCGAATATCATATGGAAGATAAGACTTTTATTATCGAAGATATGAAATTAATCCGATGAACTATTCTTTTTCTTCAAAACCATGCTGCAGGAATTCATTCCATGCAGCATTGGTTTTTTCTAATTCTTTTTTCTGCATAATCGCATTCCGGTCACTTAAAATGGCAAGCATTTCATCTACAATTTCACCCTCCGGCAGATATTCATAGTGTGATAAATACCACAGCATCCTCTGTGCCGTAAAATCCGTATTCAGATTCCGGGTAATGACATCACAGAATTCTTCCGGATACCCCCGCTCTGTCATGATATGATAAAGCTCTATACTCTTTTCCGACTTCGGTTTCATTTTCCATTCCTGCCCTTCGTCTCTTAGAATTCATATTTTAATATGGCACAGTTCTTCACGCCAAATGCAGCATATTCTTCATTGGTCATTTCATAAAAATAGGACTGCACAACTCTTGATATGCCATTGTGTGCCACCAGAATATAAGTCTTATCGGAAGCTGTTACTTCATCCAGAAGATTGTAAATTCTCTGTGCCAGATGCAGCATAGATTCTCCGCCGTCATAGCGGGTGATAAACTGTCCCTTTGCAATCTTAAATTCTGCTCCATCCCGCGGTGTGGATTCAAATCTGCCAAAGTTCTGCTCTTTTAAACGAAGCTCTTCCCTTGCCGGAATTCCGGTAATTTCCGAAATATGCAATGCAGTATCTTTTGCCCGGATTAATGGGGAATATAATATTTCATCCGCCTTTATGCCTTCTTCTAATATTTTCTTTCCGGTCTCAATTGCCTGCTTATGTCCAAGCTCAGTCAGTGCAATATCTGTTGCACCACATATCTTATTTTCTACATTCCATATGGTCTGTCCGTGCCGGACAAAATATACATATCCCATACTGTTATCTCCCTTAATGCCTTATTTATGTTCTTCGTCATTTTAGCGGTTCACCGGAAAAATGTCAATTTTCATATGTTTAAACAAATTTGAGGAATAATCAGTTTCCAAGTCACTTATTGTCTAAATAATTTTGACTTATTTCCCATAAAGTAGTAAAATTATGATAAATATTTAGATTTTCGCTTTTACTTTTACTGTTGCATAACGCAATTGGTGCCATAGTGCCATTGTATATAACGAAGGAGGAACGTTATGTTTGAGAATCTTAAAATTAGAAAACGTCTGGGGAAGGCATTCCGTATTATCGTGACATCCTGCTCCATCGCAGCCGTCCTTGGTGTGGTTATGCTGATTGTAACCATGACTCTGTATAAGAATGCCCTGAACAATTATGGTTTTTCACAGGGTGACATCGGCAAAGCAATGGTTGCCTTTACCGATACCCGATCTGCCACCCGTGCTATTATCGGATATGATGATGACAGTCTGATTAGTCAGATGTCCGATACCCATGATGAAAGAAAGGCCACTTTTGAACAGTATTGGGAAATCGTAGATGAAGTTACTACCACCAGCAAAGAGCAGGAAATCTATGATTCCATTGATGCCAAGCTGGAAGATTACTGGACTACTGAGCAGAAAGCAATTGATACCGGCAAAACAACTGACCCGGGTCAGAGCGCAAAAGCCCAGAATATAATGGTTGATGAAGTAGCCCCATTATATGATGAAATCTATTCCGGAATGAGGGACTTGATGAATACCAAAGTAACAGAAGGAGATCGTTTAGCAGATACACTTTTTGTTGTTTCCCTTATTTTTATCATTATCATTGCTGTAATTATTATCGTATCCATCCTTGTTTCTTCCAAGATGGGAGCTTCCATTGCAAGGGGAATTTCAAAACCTTTAGTCGCACTGGAGAATCGTCTTACCACTTTTTCACAGGGTAATTTACATGACCCTTTCCCGGAGGTGAAATCCAACGATGAAGTTGCAAGTATTGTAGCCACTTCTACTGAAATGGCCGAAACACTAAACGCACTCATCACTGATGTAGGTGTTCTGATGGAGGGCATGGCAAATGGTGATTACACCATTCAGTCCGAGCATTCCGACAAATATGTCGGTGACTTCGAACAGTTACTGACCGCAATGCGTGGCATGCGTGATGCAATGGTACATACTATCCAGATGATTGGAGAAGCTTCTTCCCAGGTTTCTGCCGGTTCCATGAACCTTGCAGAATCTTCCCAGAGTATGGCAGAAGGTGCTACTGAGCAGGCCGGTGCCGTACAACAGCTTCAGGCAACAATCACTGATATTACAAGTAATATTGAACAGTCCGCTGATCAGGCTCAGATTGCTTATGATCAGGCAAAGCAGTATGCTGCTGAAGCAGAAGACAGCAGTGCTGAAATGAAAGCCATGGTTGATGCTATGGCACGTATTGATGAAACTTCTAAGAAGATTGGAAATATTATTTCTGAAATCGAAGATATTGCTTCCCAGACCAACTTACTTTCTCTGAATGCTTCTATCGAGGCTGCAAGAGCCGGCGAAGCAGGACGTGGATTCGCCGTTGTTGCTGACCAGATTCGTCAGCTTGCAGAGCAGACAACCAAATCTGCTGTAGATACCAGAGACTTAATCGAAGGTGCCCTTCAGGAGATTGCTGAAGGTAATGCTGCTGCAGACCATGCTGCTGAATCTATCGGAAACGTTGTAAATGGTATCCAGCAGATTGCTGAATCTTCCAAGCACATCAGTGATGTTGCTAAGACTCAGGCAAATGCCATGGATCAGGCAGAACAGGGTGTAAACCAGATTTCTGAGGTAGTTCAGTCCAACTCCGCATCCGCAGAAGAGACCTCTGCTACCAGCCAGGAGTTATCTGCACAGGCAACTTCCTTAGATGAACTTGTTGGAAAATTCATCTTACCGGAAGACACTGAACAGTAAAATATACCAAAGCCCGTGAAATCATAAAACAACTTTGATTCCATGGGCTTTTCTTTTATTCTAATTTCTTTATTTCAATTTTCCCTGTTCTTCTGCCAGGCTTCGCAGTTCTTTATTTAACATATTATAAGGTCCGAAATTCTCGCAGGTGCAAATACAGGTTTCACAGCCTGCAAGTATTTTCTTAGCTTCTTCCAGTTGTGCTTCTTCCATCGGATAAAAAGCTTTTGCAGTAATGACTTTTGATGCCAGTGCCATTGCAACAGGATATTCTACGTCATTTTCAAATAAGATTCCTGCTGCAAATGGAATATGTTCTCTCTGCAGTCTGTAATAAGTTGGTATTGCAGCACCACCGCCTCCGATTACGAATACGTTCGGGGCAGCTTTATTTCCCGGCATCTGCATGATTCCAAGCATGGAATCAAAGTTCTTTTCCTCAATTCCATAAAGCTTCTGTACCAGCGAACCCTGAAAGATTTCCTCCGGTGTTCCAATATGGCTGACGGTGGTCCCATCTACACAGGCTACCATATCCGATACTTTCTGTACCAAGTCAAGTTCATGCAGTGACATCATTACTGCTATATTCCGTTCCCTTGCCAGTTTCCGGATGCTGTTTAAAATATCAAGCTTATAGCGGATATCCAGATAAGAAGTAGGTTCATCCAATACCAGGATTGCTGTATCCTGGCAGATGGCTCTCGCCAACATAACACGCTGTCTCTGTCCGTCACTGATTCTTGTAAATGACTGCTCTGCCACCTCTTCCGCATGAACCATGGTAATTGCCTCATCCACCAGTTTCCAGTCCTGCTTATCCAGGATTCCAAGTCTTCCGGTATAGGGATATCGTCCAGTTGCAACCACATCCCGGCAGGACATCAGCTCCGGCTGAATATGCTCTGTCATTACCATGGAAAGGCTCTTTGCAATTTCTGCTTCTTTCATTTCCGAGGTTGCTTTCCCGTTCAGGTATACTACACCACCAAGAGATTTCAACTGCTTTACAATACTCTTTAGAATCGTAGATTTACCGGAGCCATTCGGGCCAATCAATGTCAATACCCTTCCCGGCTCTGCCATTAGATTGACATTCGAAAGAATGACCTTTTTTCCATATCCAACTGTGAATTTGTCTGTTACAAGCCCCTGTTTTCTTTCAGAAGATTTCATTTTTCCTGCCATGCGTTCTTTCTCTGTGGACTCTTCTTTTCCTGCTATCTGTTTTGTCATCCCCGCTCCTCCTGTCTGCGCAGCATCATTACAATTACCACCGGAACCAAAAAGACCGCTGTAACGGTACTGATACTTACTTCTGTCGGTGCAAAGAGTGTTCTTGCGATTCCATCACAAAACAGTGTCACTACCGCTCCCCCCAGAAAGCAGCCCGGTATCAGCACCAGTGGTTTTGCTGTTCCTGTGGCAGATTTTATCAGATGTGGCACAGCAATTCCTACGAAGGAAATCGGCCCTGCAAAAGCTGTTACACAAGCCGACAATAAGCTGGATAACAGAATCAGGCTTACCCGGAGTACCGTTATATTAACACCCATATTTCTGGCATAAGTCTCTCCCATCTGATACGCACCAATCGGCTTTGCAAGAAACATTGCCGCAAGAAAGGACAGCAAGGTCAGGATAAATATCATCAGGATATTCGACCAGTTCATTCCGGAGAAGCTGCCCTGGGACCAGTTGTGTAAATTTACGATATTCGAATCATCTGCAAAAGTAACACAGATGTCTGTAATTGCCGAGCAAATATATCCGATTAGAATTCCGCATACAATCAGAAGAGACATTCTATGTACCTTCATGGAAATTAATAGTACAAACCCCATTGCTAATAGCGAGCCGATAAAGGCTGCTGCTACCATTCCAAATGAGCTGATGGTAATTCCTCTTCCTAAAAGATAAATCATTGCCAGTGCTACCATAAGTTTGGCACCGGAAGAAATTCCCAGCACATACGGACCTGCGATTGGATTTCCAAAAAAGGTCTGCAGTAAAAATCCGGAAATCGACAAGGCTCCCCCCAGCATGACAGCAGCCAGAATCCGTGGCAGTCTGATATCCCAGATAATATGATAAGCGGTACCTTCTTCTGTATGCTTCAGTAAAATATTCCAAAGTTCATCCCAGGAAATCGAAATACTTCCAGAACCAATATTCCAGAAAATTAATCCCACCAGCAATATAATAATTGTTATAAAAGAGACTGCATACCGCTTCATTTTCTTTTACCTCAGCTTCTTTAAATATCCTGCTTCTTCTGTATCTGTATTCCGAATTATTTTATTCAGATCTTCCATAAAATCTCCGATTGCCGTGGATTTCTGGAAGAAATTATTTGTGGTACAATAGACATTTCCATCCTGTACTGCCTGAAAATCTGCAAACAGTGCATTCTTCTGCTTCAATTCCTCCAGCGTACTGATTTCGCCTTCAATTGTACTGTTATATATTAAGATATCGGCATTCTTTGCATCTGCATAGAAATCCTCCATCTGTATGTTCATTGTGGAAAGTGCATTTTCTTCTTCGCCCGCCAGTTGTTCCGGCACATAGGTTCCACCGGAAAGAGCAATCATCTGCGCTACATAATCATTTGATTTCCGCACACTGATTGTTCCGTTTGCTGTCACACTGAAAAATGCTACTGTTACATTGCAGCTTTCTTTCTTCATAATCGGCTCTAATTTTTCTAATTCTGCTTCATAGAAAGAATCTGCTTCTTCCTCTTTATCAAATAATACTCCATATAAACGGATCCATTCCAGTCTGCCCAATGGGTGTGATTCATAGCTGGAACGCTCCACAAGTACAGGGATTCCAAGTTCTTCCAACTTTTCTTTTACTTCCGGGTTATGATAAATCATTGTATTTTCAATTGCCAGATTACAGCCTTCATCCAGAATCAGTTCATAGTCCGGAGCACTGTATTTTCCTGCATATAAAATGTCTCCTTCCTCCATTGCCTGCCTGGCTTCTTCTACATACCAGCCATCTTCCTTCGTTCCGGAAAGCCGGATGTCTGACATGGCATCAATCTGTCTTACCAAATCCATGACAGAAGTGGATACCAGATATGTTTTATCCAGCGGCTGCTGTAAAACCGTAACATCCTCCGGGATATTCTGCGGCACCACCACGCCCTCCGGAATAAGCAAAAAACGACCGCCATCCACGATCGTAATCATTTTGTACCCGCCATATTCATCGACACTATACTGTGTTGCATAATTTAATTCCATACTCCCAGTCTTGCTGAGAGAACTAAAATCTACGGTATCTGCTTTTTTCTCCTGCTTCTTTGTACCACAGGCACAAAGAGTCAGAAGAAGTATACAGATAACGCTCACTATCATAATTCGTTTTTTCTGCATTTTATTTTACCAGTTTAAAATTCAATGTATATTCAATTTCATGAGGTGTGCTCATTGCAACAGTATCACCCACTACTGCAATGTCACAGTCAAAGCCGGATACCGGAATCGTAAAGGTGGAATTTCCACCCTTGTTCTCATTAAGATACTTCGTTCCATCTACTAACATGTAATCATAGTTTGGACTGCTCCACTCAATCTCAATGACAGCTTTCTCATCCTGCACCTGCAAAATTGCCGGTGATGTGACAGACGCCCTGCCGCTTCCCCCTGTCAGCTGCACTTCAATCTCATATTCCCCATCCGGGAGATCAACCTGTATTCCTTTTTCCCATACTTCGGTTCCGTTTCCGTTGCTTTGCATTCTGTTTTTCTCTCTTTCCTGTTCGGCGGTCTGTTCCAGATGATGTTCTATGGAGTCCTTCTGCCTGAATATGAAAAAAGCGTCTCTTTTTCACAAAAGAAACGCTGCACTC
>ENA-OVAL01000146-OVAL01000146.1-human-gut-metagenome-genome-assembly--contig:-NODE-146-length-17759-cov-19.346362_pt1 | contig 17759 bp, 17 predicted proteins | sample MGYA00242095_ERZ508980 | MGnify/ENA primary metagenome ERZ508980 (study PRJEB26280, sample SAMEA2531411) | human gut metagenome | biome: human gut; feature: human-associated habitat; material: faeces... | reverse complement strand
GTGCCGACGGCATCAAGGTTCGCGTGGTAAGTGCTCCATCAGAGGGCTTGTTCCGTGGTCAGAGCAAGGAGTATCAGGAGAGCGTATTGCCAAAGAACGCTAAGATCTTCGGTATGACTGCTGGTCTTCCTGTAACTCTCGAGGGTCTCGTAGGCGCTAACGGTAAGGTTTGGGGCTTGGAGAGCTTCGGTTTCTCTGCTCCTTACAAGGTGCTCGATGAGAAGCTCGGCTACACAGGTGAGAATGTTTATAAGCAGGTCAAGGCTTTCTTGGCAGAGGCTTAATTAGCATAAACTAAACAGGAGTTGGAAGCTGGAGTTGGAGATTTTGCCGGATGGCAGATTTCCATTTCCGGCATCCGACTCCTTTCACTCTTTTAATATTAACCTTGTGAAGGATAAGGGTTTATCCCGGTTTCTTCACTTAAAAACTTAAAGTATTATGGAAGTAAAGACAGTTGGTATTGCATGCGACCATGCAGGTTTTCCATTGAAGCAGTTCGTATTGGAATATTTGGAGAAGAAGGGTTATCCTGTAAAGGATTACGGTACATACAGCGATGCGAGTGTTGACTATCCTGACTTCGGCCATGCGCTCGGCGAAGGCATTGAGAGCGGCGAGGTTTATCCAGGTATCGGCATTTGCGGCAGTGGCGAGGGAATCGCCATGACTTTGAACAAGCATCAGGGTGTACGTGCCGGTTTGGCATGGTGCAAGGAGATTGCTCATCTCGTTCGTCAGCACAATGATGCCAATGTATTGGTACTTCCAGGACGTTTCATCGACAACAAGACCGCAGAGACTATCCTCGACGAGTTCTTCGCTACAACCTTCGAGGGTGGCCGTCATGAGCGCCGCGTCAAGAAGATTCCTCTCCAGAAGTAAGGACGGAATTTAAGGAAAGGAGTTAAGGAGTTAAGAAGTTAAGGAGTTAAGACGAATGCCTAGTAGATTAAAAACTACGCCAAAAGACTGTTGTCTTAACTCCTTTAACTCCTTAATATCTATAACCATCAAAACATAAAGATTATGAGCAAATACTTTGCAGAATCAGAACTCATCATCAATGAAGATGGAAGTTGCTTCCACCTTCATCTGCGCCCGGAGCAGGTGGCGGATAAAGTAATCCTCGTAGGCGACCCAGGTCGCGTAGCCCTCGTAGCATCCCATTTCGAGACCCAGGAGTGCGAGGTTTCCAGCCGCGAATTCCACGCCATCACCGGTACATATAAGGGCAAGAGAATCACCGTGCAGAGCACCGGTATAGGATGCGATAATATTGACATCGTAGTCAACGAGCTGGATGCGCTGAAAAACATCGACTTCGCTACCCGCACCGAAAAACCGGAGCATACTACCCTCACCCTCGTGCGCATCGGAACCTGCGGCGGCTTGCAGCTCAACTGTCCTGCCGGAACCTTCGTAGCCTCACAGAAGAGCATCGGTTTCGACGGACTCATCAACTTCTATGCCCGCCGTAACGAAATCTGCGACCTCGAGACAGAGGCAGAATTCAAGCGCCAGGTGAAGTGGAACGACCAGATTGGCAATCCATACTGCGTAAACAACGACCCGGAACTGCTCAATCAGATTGCCGGCGACGACATGGTTCGCGGAATCACCATCGCCTGCGGCGGATTCTACGGTCCTCAGGGCAGAGAACTCCGTGCCCCGCTTGCCGATCCGGAACTTAACCAAAAGATTGAATCATTCGAGTATAAAGGCTTGCGCGTCAACAACTTTGAGATGGAGAGCTCAGCCCTGGCTGGTCTTTCTCTCCTCTTAGGCCATAAGGCACTCACCTGCTGCATGGTCATCGCCAATCGCCGTGCCCTCAGTGCCAACACAGGCTATAAGAGCACCATCGACAACCTCATCAAGGTTGTATTAGATAGAATCTAGTTCATTGCAGCAATACGCCCTGAAAGGCAAAAGCTCTCCCACCCCCGCTAGGCGTCCCGGCGGATTTGAAATCCGCCGTAAAAAAAGGTTCGACCTATTAAAACCGGGGGATTTGCAATCCCCCAACAACAACCCCAAAAAGCACAAACAGGATGTTGCGGATTGCAAATCCGCAAAGCCTAAATAGGTTAGGACATTTTTTAACGGCGGATTGCAAATCCGCCGAACGCCTAACGGGAAAGGACAGGGTTCTTTGGCAGCAAAGAGACGAATAAATAGCGAAATTGCACTGAATAGAGTGCAATTTTCTAAAATTACATTATAATTGCCAAAAACTAGCAGATAATCTGCGCTTACTTCTCTACCAGCACATCCTGCTCCTCGTAGCTGTCGTATCCCAGACTTGCGAATTATAGTTAATAAAGAATAAAAAAAAGTGTGTATGTTTACATATATGCTAACTAATCTGTATTTTTGCATTATATAAAAAAAGAGAATATGTTTGAGCGACCGAAATTTAAAATCATATACTCTAATGAAGTTATTGAATTTCTCAATTCTTTAGAAAATAAAGTAAAAGAGAAAATCATGTTTAACATCAACAAGAGCAAATATGTTGTAGATACAGAGCTTTTTAAAAAACTAAAAGGCAGTGACATTTGGGAATTTAGGACTAAATACAATGGTTCTATTTATAGAGTCTTTGCCTTTTGGGATACAGAAGCAGATACATTGGTTATTACAACCCATGGTATAATCAAAAAGACGCAAAAGACTCCGTCGAAAGAAATTCAAAAGGCAGAGTCTATTAGGCGAGAATATTTTAACGAAAAGAACAAAAGATAATGGCAACAACGAAATTTTACACAGAAGACGAAGCTTTAGATAAAGTACTCGGTAAGGAAGGTACACCATTGCGTAATCAATATGAATCAGACATGAATGCTTTTCTGATGGGAGAAGCTATCAAAAAAGCACGCCAATCGAAGAATCTGACTCAAGAGGAACTTGGAGCACTAATTGGAGTAAAGAAATCACAAGTTTCTAGAATAGAAAAAGGAAACAATATTACATTTGCTACCATAGCCAAAGTTTTTAGAGCAATGGGAATCTCTGCCAGCTTTGAAATGGCAGGTATTGGCAAAGTCGCATTATGGTGACAAACTGTATGAGTACCTAGGTGTCTCCAAGAGCGTAAGCCCGCCAGGCAGGACGCCTGGCGGATCCAATGCGCCTACTTCTCTACCAGCACATCCTGCTCCTCGTAGCAGTCGAATCCCAGGCTGAGGTCGGCACCTCTTTCCTTGAAAATCTCCAGAAGGTCTGCCTGCATCTGAGGATTGAGAGGGAACTCGCCATTCCTTGCCTTGTAGAAACGGCGCTGGGTGAATGGCGTATATACGTTCAGATATTTGGCATTGCCCGATGGGATGGATTTGCAGAGACGGATGAAACCTCTTGCCCAGCGCTGACGTTCGGAAATGAGATGGTAAGGACAGACTTCTCCCTCTACCTGGAGAAGATCGGTATTCAAGACCATGAAGGAAGCCTCTTCAGCCTTTGCCTTCTGATAATTGGCGTAACGGGCACAGGTGTTGCTACGGCTGCAGGATGCCAATGGGCATGTAATGTTGTAAGGAATGTACTTGTTCATATTTGCGTAATGTTTTAAAAGTTATTCTATAGTCTATCATATATTTTATTGCCTCACTACGGCATAATATTGCCCTTTACCAGGGCAATATCTTGCCATTGCCAGGCACGAAACGATACGTCGGGAGATAGAAAAACCTTACTCTCCATTTTACTCTTCACTCTTCACAGATTAGCCTGAAACCCCGATAAACACTGGGGTTGCGAGAGGTGAAGAGTGGCCGACCACTCTTCACAACTCTTCACCACTCTTCACACCTTCCGGTTGAGAAAAGGCTCCCCACGGTTTATCCCCGCTTTTCTCAAGCCGAGAGAGCGAGGAGCTGATAGGCCTGTCCGTTTCTGGTATGCCTGCTCTTGCATCCCATAAACTTGAGGGCTTGGCCTATCTTGATCTTCGTGCTCAAATTTCCCACCAGCATAGGATATTGCAGATGAAGTACATCGAAAACCTCGGAACAAACCATCCATTTACCTTCCTCTTCCTCTGCCGGCATTCGGAAACAATAGCTGATCATGGTCTCCAGATCATCCACCTTGAAGAAAGGCTGGTTGAATTCCTGGATGCGTGCCACCTCATCATTGGTGAACCAATAAGGGGTCTGCTTATCACGAAGCTCATACATCATTTGTGCATAGAGCTGGTCATAATTGATGACCGAACTGTTGTCTATAAACTCCCCGTCGGGAACTCGAAGACAGAGATAACGGCGACTTCCCGTCGGGTCGCAGAGTGGATGCTCATCGTTGGTGGTTGCCAGAAAAGAGGCGTATCTTCTGCGGTCTGCCTGACTCTTTCCGAAGATAGGGCGACCATTCACCTTTACCTTCGAAAGCGTCTGCTTCAGCTTGCCCTGCTGGGCAACGGTGATGTTGGCAAGCTCATCAATGTTCACCAGAAGATTATGGGTGAGCGCCATTTCTGAATCAAACTTGTTGCCGAAGTTGATGTGGTCGAGGAAATACTGGCGAAGTTCCTCGGGCAGCAGTCGGACGGCGAAGGTACTTTTTCCGCAACCCTGCTGTCCGATAAGCACCGGTACGGCTTCATTTCCGTGCAGCATATCCATCTGCAACCAATGGGCTACTGCCGAACGGAACCAGGTGGCGCACCAGCCAAGCTGTTCGCTGGTCAACCCTGGAATTCTGCCGAAAAGAGCAGCCACATGATTCTTGCCATCCCATTTCGGCAACTTGTTCATGTATTCCTGGATAGGGTCGAAGACGGGAACGGCATCCGACTTGATATACTCCTCGATGTCCTGTCTTGGCGACTTCTTCTCGCCGATTCCCAATTTCTTGGCACGGCGAACGATGGAGTTGAAAGCCTCGGCAGTAAGAACCTTCCAGTTCTTCTCCTCAGGGCTCTCCTCCTTCTTCGGATTCTCCTCCTTCTTCTCCAACTCCTTCTCCTCGGAATTCTCCATCTCCTCTTCAGGTTTGATGCAGAAGAACTCGGTCTTTCCGCTCAAAACATTTCTGCGGAAGAGGTAAAACTCCTCCAGAAAGCTCTCTACCTGGTAGATTGCTGATTGATTACCTGCCATCATAGATGACTTCAAATTACTTCTTGTTTCCATAATCATGGTTTTAAAATTATTAATTAATGTGTGATTCACCCTCAAATTTGATGAGGGTGAAGAGCGGTGAAGAGTGGTGAAGAGTAGCCAGCCACTCTTCACACATCTAACCAACTGTATATTAGCTGTTTACGATGCATCTGTGAAGAGTGAAGAGTGTTTTAGAAAGTAGCTTTCTATCCACCCGCAGCCTGAAACTTCCATCCAGTCTTCTCAACTCCGGGTGCAAAGATACACAATAGGAAAGGCGTTTCCAAATTTTCCAGCCTTTCCCACGCCCATTCCGCTCCATTTGGGAAAAATCCCAAGGGTGTATGGGAAAAGGCGTGGGAAAATCGGTAAATAGAAAGATAAAACTAGTAAAAATATGCGGTATTTTATTAAATTTTCCGTAGAATATTACCGTTTTCTCGAAAATAACAGTATCTTTGCAGCAGTAATGACATTTTAATTAGATGTAGATATGAGCAATATAGTTTGTAAAGTAGCAGCACTTGGAGGTACAATCTCTACTACTGATATTCCTCATCTGGCAGAGTATAAGCGACTGTTGAGAGCTAGAGAACGTGGCGACTTGATAAGGTTGCGCCATGGCATTTATGCCGTTCCCGATGCTCTGCTTAATACAATGATTGATGTGGAACGAATTGTCCCCAACGGTATTGTATGTCTATACAATGCCTGGGCTTACCATCAGCTTTCGACAACCGTTCCACCATCTTTTTGCATTGCCATCGCCAATAAACGAAAAGTAGTAATTCCCGAAACGCTTCCGATAGAATTGTATTATTGGAAGAAGGAGAACCTGGAGTTCGGTATAACGGAGGCTGAAATATCCGGATATCATGTTCGCATTACCGACATGGAACGAAGTGTTTGCGATGCCGTGAAATATAGAAACAAATTGGGATTGGATATTTGTGCAGAAGTGATTCGTTCCTATCTTAGAAAGCCCAATCGCAATCTCACCCGTTTGCAGGATTATGCCAAACGCCTCAGAGTATTCAACACATTGAAAAATTATCTTGAAATAGCAATAGAATAAGATGGGAAAGAAAAACTATGGTAAGTCTGTTAAGACCCGCTTGCTCAATCTGATGAATGAGACAGGCTATAAATATATGTATCTCTTGGCAAGATACTTTAATGAGAGATTGCTTTACAGAGTATCTGTTAGTCAATATAAGGACAACTTTTTGCTGAAAGGTGGATCTTTGCTTTATGCTATGAACGGACTTGAGGCACGCCCTACGGTAGATGTTGATTTCATGGCTGACAGAATCAGCCGTGACAGGGATTTCCTTGCACAAGTGTTCCAAGAAATTTTGGGCATTGTATGCGATGAGGATGGAGTTTCGTTTGACGTTGACAGCATCAAGCTAGAACCTATCACGATTGAAAAGAAGTATCCGGGAACTAGATTCTACTTTACAGCCCACATGGATACTATCGCTTACAATATGTCGGTTGACATTGGTTTTGGTGATGTTGTAACGCCATGCCCTACAACCATCGATTTTCCATTGCTTTTGCCAAGTCTCCCATCTGTAAACATACAAGCATATTCCTTGGAAACTGTTGTTGCCGAGAAGTTCCATACAATGATAGACCGTGATGTGCTCAACAGTCGTATGAAAGACTTCTTCGACTGTTACCAACTCCTGACTAAGAGAGACTTGTCTGATGATTCATTATATGATGCGATTAAGGCGACTTTTGACAATAGAGTTCTTTCATACAATCCCGAATTGCAATTGTTCACAGATAGCTTTGCAACAGACGAGGCACGAAAAACCCGCTGGAAAGCATTTCTGAAAAAGATTCAGTGGAAAGAATCTCTTGATTTCGAGACTGTTATGGAAGTAATAAGAGAAAGATTGCAGCCTATGGCTGAAAAATATTGGAAAAATAAATATGCTACAGACTCAGCAAGATAAACAAGTCCCCGCATTCAGCTACGAGGTTTTCGATCGTCAACTCGACCATTTTACAATGATGCTCAAGGTGTTGATGGACGGATGGGAAGATTACAGCTCGCAGGAGATGACCTTCGACATCCACTCCCTTTGTACCAAGGCAGCCCGACTCTGCTATCTGGCAGATCAGGACCTCGCCTTGCAGCATAGCGATGTTTCCCATCATCGCAAGGAGCAGAACGAGATGTATTTCACCTCCTTCGAACTCATCATCACCACCCAGTTTACCAAATTCATGAAAAAAGTCCTTGCCCTGGTCAAGGCTGGCAAGAAAATAGAAGGACATTCTTCCCCGATGTTCTCCTCAGAAATCAGTACGCTCCTGCCTAAGCTGCACGACCTGCTGCTGATGGATGGCATGAACCAGGAATCGATACAGCTGATGGTGGAAGATATCCAGAATACGGAGAAAATGATTCAGAAATATCATAAAATCACGAAGTTCCCGGGGGTGAGATACGAGGAACGTCTGTGGCATCTCATCCGCCTCTATTGCCTCGCCAGCTATCTGGTGCTGCATTTCCGCAGAGTCTGCCACGTTACAGATTCAGAAATGACACCCGAGGAAGCGGCTCGATTAACGGAATGGGCGATACAGAAATACATCTCGGAAAAGGACAGCAGCGAAAAGCTGGAACTGTATTTCTCCAATCTGCAGTACGACAACGATGGCAAACCGCTCAACGTGGACCAATGGCTCCAGGCGAGAAGGGAGTTGAAGCATCTGGTGCCCCAGAATCTGCTCCTGCTGTTTCTCAATAGCGCAGATGACGTGAGCCAGCTGGGTGCCTCGCTGATAAAAGTGAGTTTCACGAACGAGGAATTCCTGAAGCTCGTGGATGCTGTGGCTAAATACCAGATTATCACGCAGCGCATCCGTGCCATCAATTTTCCGGAAGAATTCGAGCAGTCGCTTCATAATGAAGTATTCTATCTTACGGTGAAGGGCCGTTCAGTGAATCTGGAGGAGTTGAAGAAATCCATCTCAAAGATGGTGAATCTGATAACCCGGAAGAACCAGTGGTTCTGCGTATGGAGCGTACTGAAGCATCTCAACCTGATCAAGCATGAGAGCACCTTCGCCACCTTTGCCCATCAGATGATGAGTGCCGAATGGTTTGGCTACATCGATCCCCGTCTCCGCTTTACGGCAGATAATCTGAGCGATTACTCCCGCTACTTCAATGAGTACGATTATACCGAATGGACCGAGGTGATGTTTCTGGAGAAGAAGGAGCTGTATGGTATGACGAAGTGGTCGCCTAAGCTCTATCAGAATTTCTCCTCGCTCTGTGCCAGAATGATGCAAGCCATCTGGGGCTACAGCTTTTTCGGCTGATTTCTACCGGAAAGAAGAAAGAATCTATATTAAATAAGGTAAGAATCTATATTAAATAAGGATAAAGAGGGCGAAAAAGCAAGTTTTATATGTTTTTTCGCCCCATTTGCATTTATTAACTTTTTTTTCAGACAACTTATTAAAATTTATCGTAAATTTGCAACCGGTTATTAAAATAAATAAGCCTAAGCAATAAGAATCATTAATTGAATCAATATATATACACTTAGTCAGACAATTATATAATTAAGAATCTGATTATCTCTATAAAACTACATAATATAACAATTAAAACCAAACAATTATGAGCAAAAAAAGTCAGTTTGGCATGACCCTATTACTATCTACGATTTTAGTAGGTGGCGCCAATGCGAGTACTGTTCCTTCCTCAAGTACATTTGGTGTAGCCCAGGTAACACAGCAGGGCGCTGTTTGCAAGGGTGTGGTAAAGGACGCTGCTGGTGAACCAATTATTGGTGCAACGGTCAAGGTGAAAGGTTCCGAAAAGACAGGAGCTGTAACTGACCTGGATGGTGTATTTACCCTTTCTGGTGTAGAAAAAGGACAGACTGTTGTTGTTTCCTACATTGGTTATGTAACACAGGAAGTGAAGTTCAAAGGTCAACCTTTGGATGTTGTAATCTATGAAGATTCTAAAACCCTCAACGAAGTAGTTGTAGTAGGTTATGGTACTACTTCTAAGAGAAAGACTACATCTGCCATCTCTTCTGTAAAGGCAGATGACATCGCTAAGGTACCTGTACCTAATATTACACAGAGTTTGGCAGGACGTGCTCCTGGTCTTATCGTGCAGCAGTCAGGTGGTGGTATCAATGCCAAGGCATCTATCAAGATCCGTGGTGGTGGCACACCTCTCTACGTTATCGATAACATTATCTGTGAGGAGCGTGACTTCCAGAACTTGAATACAGATGATATCGACCAGGTAACTGTATTGAAGGATGCTTCTGCTACCGCTATCTATGGTGCACGAGCTGCCAACGGTATCATCATGGTAACTACCAAGAAGGGTGCTACAGGCAAGTTGAATATTGACTATAGCTTCAACTACACACTCTCTCAGCCAGCCGACTTGCAGGATAAGGTAGATTCTTACACAGCAGCTACCTATCTGAACCGCGGTCTGGAATATGACGGACGTGCCCCTCAGTACTCTAAGGAAGAATTGGAACTCTTCCGCAACGGTTCTGATCCAAAGGGTCATCCTAATGTAGATTGGCAGGACGTATGTATGCGTGCTTTCGCTCCTGAAATGCGCCACAATCTCTCTGTAGCAGGCGGTAATGATGTGATGAAGATTTACACTGGTCTGGGTTACTACAACCAGGAGTCTATCTATCGCACCAACTCCAACAACATGCAGCGCTACAACTTCCGTACCAACATGGAGGCAAACTTCAAGCAGATTGGTCTGAAGGTACAGACGGGTGTAGATGCTTATATCGTGGATACCAAGGAACCAGCAACTGCTTCTGGTCGTGGATATTACACAGTATGGTCGCACATTCAGAACAAGCGTCCTTGGGAGCCTGCTTACAACCAGTACGGACAGATTTACAGCGGTACTACCGATAACCCACTCGTTGACATCAGCGGTGATGGCGGTTACTATAAGGAGCAAATCAGTTCTGTACGTGGTAACCTCAACCTGATCTGGGAGGTGCCATGGGTGAAGGGACTTACCCTGAAGGCGCTCACCAGCTACGGTATCGTGAACGACCGCAACAAGACATGGAATAAGTCTGCACAGACATACGACTGGGAGGGCAATCCTGCTACTGCCAACAAGCCTAGCTTGAGCAAGAACGTTTACTACCGCAGCAACTTCAATACTCAGTTCTTCGTTGACTACTCTCGTACCTTCTTTGAGAAGCATACAGTGGGTGCAACCTTCGGTGTTGAGGCCAGCGGTTCAGATTACGACAACTCATCTTTGGCTCGTAACTCATACCTCTTCGACGTTGACCAGATGAATTCAGGTCCTGTAGATACAGCTACCAACGGTTCACAAGAGGGTGTAGGTTATCGCCGTGCAGCCTTTATCGGCCGTTTGAAGTACGACTATGATTCTCGCTACATGTTCGAGGTAAATATGCGTCATGACGGTAGTGATTACTTCCCAAAGAACAAGCGTTGGGGAACCTTCTTCTCTGGCTCTGCAGCATGGGCAGTATCTGACGAGGCATTCTACAAGAACCTCGGTATCGACAAGGTGCTCAACCTCTTGAAGATCCGTTCTTCTTACGGTGAGATCGGTCAGGACGGCAATGTAGGACGTTTCGCTTATGTATCTTCTTATGGTATGAATACCCGTGGTGCTTACCTCGGCGGCAAGTGGTACTCAAGCTTCTATGAGGGTGGCCTTATCAGTCCGGACATGACCTGGTACACCACCAAGGACTTCAACATCGGTGTTGACTTCGCTACACTCAACAGTCGCTTGTCAGGATCTATCGATTACTTTGCCAAGGTTACAACAGGTTACATCGCTTCACCTTCAAACGTAGGTTATACAGCTCCTCTGGGCAAGAACCTTCCTTACGTGAAGTCAGACGGTGAGAGCATCCGCCGTGGTGCTGAGTTCGTACTCCAGTGGAAGGACAGCTTCGGTGACTTGAAGTATGGTGTTTCTGCCAACTTCACCTTCTACGATGACCGTTGGAACATCAACCCTAACGAGAGCGAGACTTCATTGAAGAACCCATATAAGCGCAGCACACAGGTAGGTGCTTACTCTGGTGTTTACTACAAGAACCTCGGCTTCTACAAGAATTATGAGGACATCATGAACAGTCCTAAGCGTAATGGCTCAACCAACCTGATGGCCGGTGACTTGAAGTACTACGACTTCAACGGTGACGGTAAGATTGATGGTGATGACCAGTATCGCCAGGGTTCAGGTGGAACTCCACAGTCTAACTATGGTTTCAATGTAGATTTGGAATACAAGGGCTGGTCGCTCAGTATGTTGTGGCAGGGTGCTACCAACTACAACCTCTATGTAGATGGCATTCTCCAGGGTGGTAACAGTAACTATTTGCCAGTGATTTACGATTTCCAGAAGGATATCTGGGCACCTGACAATACCAACAGTCTCTACCCACGTCAGCATGCATCAGCAGGTTTCAACGGCAACAACAACTTCGTAAGCTCTAACTTCTGGTTGGTTGATGCTCACTACCTGCGCTTGAAGACCCTCTCTATCGGTTACGACTTGAAGCGTACCGTTCTCAGCAAGCTGGGATGGTTTACCAAGTGTAATGTATCTCTCGCAGGCTACAACCTCCTTACCTTCAGCCCTGCCAAGAAGTGGGGATTCGATCCTGAGTCAGGTTCAGGTAGCGGTTATACATATCCGATTTCAAGAGTATATACAATCAGCGTGAACATCGGCTTCTAAATTCTAACAATAATTAAAAAGCATATTCATTATGAAACATAAACATATATTGCCAATTCTGTTGATGGGAGCCCTCGGCCTTCAGAGCTGCAGCGATTTCCTCGACACCAAGCCAACAGAAGGCTATCCTGAAACAACTGTTTGGGAGACACAGGGTACTGTTGATGCATTCGTCATCGGAAACTATGGCAATGCGTTCGGCCTTTACGAGTGGTTCTCTACATGGGACAAGACATTCACCAACAACATGGTGAACTGCCGTGCCGACTGTCCGGGTGAGGCTCGTGGCCTTATCGAGAACACCTACGATTGTGGTTTGAACAGCCGTTTTACCTCTATCCGTAACTGTAACCTCATCATCGAGAAGATGAAGGAATCATCTATTCCTGAGGCTTACAAAGCACGCTTTACAGCAGAGGCAAAGATGATGCGCGCCATGATTTACTTCGACCTGGCTCGCAAGGCTGGCCGTTATATCTGGGTGGACCGTGTACTCAACACCGGCGACGAGTTCAATCTTCCTCTTACCAAGGATATCGTAGAGAGCTACCAGCACGTACTGACCGATTTGCGTGAGGCTATTCCTAACCTGCCAGAAGAGGCAGAGGCTGGTCGCCTTACAAAGAATGCAGGCTATGCATTCCTCTCTGAGGTTTGCCTTACAGCTGCAGCTTATACCAACGACAATGCATCTCTGCAGGCAGGCAAGAGCCTTTATCAGGAGGCTATCGACGCAGTTGACGCCCTCGAAGGTGTTTCACTCGATGCCAACTATGAGAGTATCTTCAACCAGAACGGTGCTTACTCTTCACCAGAGATCATTCTGGCTCAGTACTGGAGCAAGGACAATACAACCGTACAGGGTACTGATATGATCAACCTCATCCCTAACCTGCTCAACTCAAACCTTGAGAAGAACGGTTGCGGACCTTTGTTCAAGAATCCAGATATCTTTGAGTGCTGGCTCGACCACACTCCAAGCCAGAACCTTGTAGATGACTATCTGGTTATCGACCAGGAGACAGGTAAGGCAGTACGCTGGTATGAGGCTTCACAGTTTGTCAACAACACCACTCCTATCAGCCGCGATGAGGCTATTGCAAGCATCGAGCACAAGGATGATGCAGAGTTTGATGGTGGTCAGTACTTCAAGGCATTCAAGGTGAAGACTGCTGGTACCAACATCAGCGACCTGATGTATCAGCACCGTGACAAGCGTTTCGACGCTTCTATCGTTCACGATGGTTCTACTTACCTGGGCGAAAATATCACCACTTATACTCGTGGTAACTTCAGCCGCTGGGCAACCAACCGTTACGCTAACGACCACGTGCCTCTGACCAACTACGCTATGCGCAAGTCTATCTATACCAACTGGGATCCACGTCCATTCTACAATGTATATACGGATTACCACAAGGTTATCTTCCGCTATGGCCGTTGCCTGCTCAACAAGGCTGAGGCTCAGCTCCGTCTGAACAAGGTATCTGATGCAGTAGCAACTCTCAACCTGACCCGCCAGACTCATGGTGGTCTTCCTGCTTCTGAGGCATCTACTCTTGCTGATGCATGGAAGGACTACAAGATTGAGCGCCGTGTAGAACTCTTCTGGGAGGGCGACTGGTACTTCAGTCTGCTGCGTTGGGGTAAGTATGGTCAGGAGGCTAACGATGGTAAGGCTCCTGGTAGCGTAATCAATGAGCTTACAGAACCTGCAACATTCATCGAGATTAAGCCAGACCACTCTGCTTTCTATATCGGTAATGTTCAGCTGTCAAATGATAAGCGTACATTCGATACACGCTCTTATCTCTTCCCAATTCCAAAGTCATTGATTCAGGCAAACTCTGCCATCAACGAATCTGACCAGAACCCAGGATGGGAGTAATATTATTAATAAACAAAAAATCGAATAGAAATGAAAAAGATATCTCTTTCAACACTCAAGTGGGTGTTTCTGTTGATTTGCATGCCTCTTATTACAGCATGTAGTTGGGAGGATCTGCCTTCTTACGAGGAGGCTGAAATCAGCGCCGTACAGCTCTACCACCGTTGGGCAAGTACAGACAAGGATCCTATCACTGGCGAGCCTGTGGTAAAGGAAAAGCGTTTGAACTGCCAGAGTACTGTTGACTCTGAGAATGGTGTCATCAGCGTAAGTGTTTCCGTTCCTGAAGCTGGCGGCGACTTCTCTACAGAAGTACGCAACCAGGTAACTCAGAGCAAGTTGTGGGGTCAGGTAACTGTTTCTACAGCAGCTCGTATTACTCCTGTTGAGGGAACTGCTAACTTGGGTACTCCAGACGATTGGACCAAGGAACGCAAGTTCAGCGTAAAGGCTGCCAATGGCAACACAAAGATCTGGACTATTAAAATTGTTAGTTTTAATAAATAAACTTGCCAGCTCCTATTTCAGGAGTTAGCCAGAAAAAGGGGAGAGCCCGGAATCTTTTCTGATTTCGGGCTTTCTTAAAATTAAGAATAATAGAAAAGGTATCATTATAATGAAGAATACTATTAAAGAAAGACTGATTGTCCTGTCGCTTTTACTGTTGTCGTTCATTTCTGTAAGTGCTGCAGAGAAGGTTATCAGCGTCAGCCAGAACGGAAATGCAGCCAATGCTATCCGCAGCGCATTGGAAAAGGCTGCTGCCATGAAGGGAAGTCCAGTAACTTTGAAGCTGGAACTCGGTGTATGGAACATTACCCGTGAGGAATCTACCGTGCGCAAATATTATATTTCGAATACTACGTCAGAGGTTGAGTGTGCAGATCCTTCAAAGCACATCGCCCTGCTGCTGCGTGGCCTTCGAAATGTAACCATCGACGGTAATGGCTCTACACTGATGCTCGACGGCGAGATGTCGGCATTTGTCATCGACAACTGCCAGAACATCACACTCCGTAATCTTAATATTGACAATGCTCATCCTACCCAGACCGAAATGACCGTGGAGGCTGATGGTAAGGACTATATGATATGCCGAACTCATCCTACCTCACAGTACCGCATCAAGGATGGTAAAGTAGAATGGTACGGACGTGGCTGGGCTTTCAGCAGAGGTATTGCGCAGTGGTATGATCCTATCAAGGATATTACCTGGCGTGACTGGAGTCCTACCGACAATGTGGTAGAGGCTCGCGAGATGGAGCCTGGTAAGCTCTATATCAAATACAACAAGAAGCCTGCCGTTCCTGTAGGTACAGTCTTCCAGATGCGCGACGCTATCCGCCGTGAGGCTTGCGGACTTATCTGGGAGTCAAAGAATGTTCGTCTGGACAATGTACGTATCTATTATCTCAGCAACTTCGGTGTTGTAGGTCAGGTTTCTGAAAACATTTCTATCCACCGCTGCTGGTTTGCACCAGAAGAGGGAAGCGGTAGAACCAATGCTGGATTTGCCGACTTTATCCAGATTTCCGGCTGCCGTGGACTGGTGGATATTACTGATACCAAGTTTGCCGGTGCTCATGATGACCCTATCAATGTGCATGGAACTCATTTGCAGATTGTACGTGCAACCGCTGCCAACAAGCTGCTCCTGCGCTATATGCATCATCAGACCTATGGCTTCCAGTCATTCCACAGCGGCGATGACATAGAAATCGTAAATCCTGAAACACTTCTTGCTGAGGGTGCCTTCAAGGTAAAGAGTGCCAAGATGGTTTCTCCTCGCGAGATAGAGATTACGCTCACCAAGCCAGTACCAGCGAATCTATTGAAGAATGGAACACGTGTAGTGGAGAACATCACCTGGACTCCTCGTGTACACATTGCACGTTGCCACTTCAGCCGTATTCCTACTCGTGGTATTCTCATTACCACCCGTCAGCCATCTGTTATCGAGGATAACTATTTCTACGGAATGCAGATGAGTGCTATTCTCGTGGCAGACGATGCTCGCAGCTGGTTTGAATCGGGTCCGGTTCACAATCTCACTATCCGCAACAATACTTTCAATCGTTGCGCTAGTTCTACTATCTGGATCAATCCAGAAAACCGCAAGAAGGCTGGTGCTGTTCACCGCAACATCACCATCGAGAACAATGTATTCACTCTGCGTTCTCAGGACGACAAGCCTCTTGTTTATGATTCGGTAGATAACTTGAAGGTGAAGAACAATATTGTGATTAGCCCAAATGGTGAGACAACAAAATTGAGTTATTAGTCATCTTATACGGGATAACTTAGAATTGAATAACTATCAAATTAGTTTAATTGTACTAGGTTAGATCTATAGAATAGGCTTATTGTAAGATTAGGTTTATAGGATTTAGTTTTAAAAAATTAGGTTGATAAGAATAGTTATTAAATTTGGTTCAATTATTGACTTACACAAATCAAATAATGAAAACTGAGCGTATGCCCTTTTGCTGCGAAGCAAGAGGGCATATTTTTTTTTACTTAAGTATTAGCACGCAGACTTTTACGTTTGTTTTGCGTAGATTTAAGAAACAAATCTCTCGCTTTTTGCGAATTTTTCATTATCTTTGTAACCGAAATCATTAAGTAATAAAACTATTATCAACAAACAATTAACAGTATGAAAAAATTTAAATTTCAATTAATCTGCGCTTTCTTCTTCTCCCTGCTGTTCTTTTCTTGCTCACAAAAAGAGCAGAACATTTCATCAACAGCATCTTCAGAAAAGAATAGCATTTGCACTGCATCGGAACTTGGACTATCTGAGGCTGATTTTTCAAAACTCACTCCTAAGCAAAGAGAACAAAGAGCAGCAAACATAAAGTTGTCTGAATTTGTATCTTTAAAAGATAGTGTTTATAGTTTAACTATATCACAAAAAGAAGCGGAAGCGATGGGCATCAGCGAAGAAATGTACAAAAATGCATTAAACGAGATGAAAGTTGCCAATGAAGCCATTGCAAAATGCAACAAAGAAGGGAAACCTATTACTCTGACAGATGTAAAACCATCTATACAAGAGAGTAAAAAAAAGCAACATTGTTTCTAGACTCACTTCTGGTAGAGCTTCAGGAAATCAATATGGCCATATAGAGACATATGGGAATACAGAAGGATATGACGCTTTTATGCCTAGAGAGCAGATTAGTAATGTTTTGTTTTATTGTCAGTCAAATGCAGCAATAACTCCTGTATATACATGCAAGACTTATATTTTCGGCAAGTGGAATTACGGAACCGCTGTAGGATGTTTAGGAGTTGAAACTAAAGTAAAAGTTCTACTTGCTGCTAGTGGTGCAGGTCTCACAGCAAAACTTTGTTTCGCTACAACTGACTCTAATGGAGGGCGATGTAATTGGCGTGCAGTATAAGTTATGTAAGAAGGCAAAATTAAAGTAATGGTTCCTTGCGGATTATTATATTCAATATGCCATAGAAAATGTACTATACGTTGACATAATAATATCCATTACGTCATCTTTTTCGAATTATCTTGGAGAGAGATTACTCTTTCTCCAAGATAATTTTCCGTAGCGCCGGATATGCCTTTCCTCCGTTAGGCGTTCCGGCGGATTTGCAATCCGCCGTCAAAAAATGTCCTAACCTCTTTATGCTCTGGGGATATGTTATCCCCAGCCCCAGGCAATAGTCAGCATATCGATGGGATGGGGGGATTTCTTATCTGTTACCTCTAAGATAATATCTTATTTCAATTTTTCTATCTGTTCCTGGGTAAGACCGGAATACTTCATGATCAGATTGATGTCAACGCTATCAGCAAGCATGTTCCTGGCAATATCCAGGGCTTTCTGGTTCATACCTTTCTCCATACCTTTTTTCATACCTTTTTCCATACCCTCTGCAAGACCTTCTTGCTTCGCCGTATCAATGGAGTTCTTGATATCCCGGTATGCCATCTTACTTGCTTCATACTCCCTCATTTCCTGAGGTGTGAACTTGGCAA
>ENA-OVAL01000133-OVAL01000133.1-human-gut-metagenome-genome-assembly--contig:-NODE-133-length-18389-cov-10.553344_pt1 | contig 18389 bp, 15 predicted proteins | sample MGYA00242095_ERZ508980 | MGnify/ENA primary metagenome ERZ508980 (study PRJEB26280, sample SAMEA2531411) | human gut metagenome | biome: human gut; feature: human-associated habitat; material: faeces... | reverse complement strand
CTCTTGTTTTAGCTAACTCTGCTTTTGCTGAAGACACAGTAAGTAGCACTACTCAGGCAACTGAACAGTCAACTCAGGCTGAAATTAAAGTTACAAAACCTGCTACCATTGAGGAATCTCAAGTAGGTGATGAGGTTTATGTATCAGAAGCAGCTAACGTTTGGTTAAGAACTTGCCCTAGTGCAAACTGCAGAATTGTTCAGGCAACACATGTAGGTGAAAAATTTAAATTCATCAAGATGTCTGATGACAAGAAGTTTGTTTTAGTTGAAAGTGATAACAAACAATTATGGATGCAGACTAGGGATCTTCAGACAGAGCCTTGTGGTAAGGCAAAGGTTGAGATCTTAGAAGGTCAGGTTGCTAAATTACAGAACGATTTGGATAACTATGACTCAATCGTAGCTAAAGACTATCAGGTTGCTAAAGCTAAAGTTGAGAAACTAGAAAAAGAAAATGCTGTTCTAAAAGAGCAGATATCAAAGCAGAACAATCAGTTAGAAGATCTTGATGCTACAAGACGAGATTATGCTGATAAACTTGAAACTAAAGAGTTAGACATGCAGATGCGTTGGTGGTTACAAGGTGCTTTAATTGCATTATGTGGTGCAATTATCGGTATTATCTTTGTTTACATTCCTCGCCCTGGTAAGAAAAAGCAGATTAGATTCTAATTACAGTCTAAAGTCTGTCTTTATACTTTAGATAAAGGTCTGAAATGAGATTTTAAGAGCTTCATACTCTCTGAGTTGAAGCTCTTTTCATTTGTATTTAGCACTATACCTTTAAAGCTGATTTTCAGATCTATTCTATACATCTTTAACAAGTTCTTTGAGAGCTTGTTTTACCTCAAGATTAGGAATTCCTAAAGATAATATTCCTTTTCTAGATGCTTTGATGCACAAATCCCCTAACTTGGTACAAGATTGCATATAAGTTGCGCTCTGTTAACATATCTAATTGCGGATAAAGATTAGATTGAGCAAGGTCAATTGAAATTCCTAAATCAATGCACTTTAGCAACTGTTCTTTTATGTCTTTTGATAAAACATGTCTTAGAAAGTTATCTAAACTACTATTTCGAAAACTTTCTGAAATATGACTGTTAGGATGTTCTTCTTTAAGTTCACTAAAAAAGTGAACAATAAAACTGGGATTGTATACATGCTCTTTGCATTTGTTATCAAAACAGTAATCTCCATACTTTCTTTTCAAAGTTGATAACAAATTATCGTGAGTATATTTGTTGCTTTTATTGAGTTTGTTTAATATCTTACAGGCTCTATCAATATATGGAGAAAAATAGCATTCCAGCTCATCTTCAGTAAAACCAGCTAAAGCTCCGAAATCACTATTTAAAGACAGATCCTCAGAAAGGTTAAAAGAGGAAAAGGTAGATGAACTAAAGTAGTTAATCTCACCTGTAATAAAGACAAAACGAAACACACCTTGATATGACTTAACCGTACTGTAAAAGTTTGACAGAATCTTTTGTCGTGATGTAAATTCAGTTTTACCAGCTAGTACAGCAGTAAGAGGCGCATCGTAATTATCGATTAAAAGAACTAAATCTGTTGAATCGATATTCATCAGTATTTCCGATAAAAGATCAGATGGTCCATCATTTTCTTGAACTTTGTTTAAGCTCAAGTTAGCATTTTTTAAAGCAGTAAATAACTCTCGGTTAAAACTGGCTTTAAAATCTTCAGTAGAAGAGCTTTCTTTAAAACTTGAAAATCAAGTTTAATGACCTTGTATGTCTTATCTTTCCAAAGACGTCCTATTTTTAAAGAATGAAAATTATCTAAGCCCTTTTCAAAAAGGTCTTGTAAAGAACTTATTAAGGTTGATTTTCCAAAACCTATTGGTCTAAAGAAAACAAAAGGTCCTTTTAGGTATGCAAACTTTGCTATGAGATCTGTCTTATCTACGTAGACGCAATTATTATCAATAGTGTCTCTAAAAGAAGAGGTTTTAGAAAGCTCTTTTGGAAATTCCATTGTTTAGTCTCTTATACTTTTATTTTTTAGTATAACTCGACAAGAAAGATAGATTTAACAGCTATCAATTTTGAGAAAAACAAGAGCTTTTGAAATTTAGACGTTTTAAGAATTGGGGTTATTAAGATATGAACTGGTGCTGCTTGCCAGAATCGAACTGGCGACCTCCTGATTACGAATCAGTTGCTCTACCTACTGAGCTAAAACAGCACGAGTGTGTGTTATTCTAGGAATTTTTAGGTACAATTTCAAATAAATTTAACCTAAATTGAGGCATTCATGGATGGATACTTACAGCAAGATAGTAAAATTCAGCATTCTGCTGATCCTTCTGTTTATATTTGCAACAAACTCCTATGCGCTGTGTCCAAACACTTTTGTAAGAACTGTGCTGTTACTTTTAGGCAGTGTATCACTTATATTTAGTGCTTATACCTACAACAGAGATAAAGCCTATTTTAAAACAGGTATCTTTGCCTGTCTTTGCGCTCTGCCATGGGCTTTTTATCTTCAGCAAAAGTTAATCTTTGGGGAGTATGTAACCGCTATTAATACAGCTCCACAAACATTTACGCATATGATGGTTGTATTCAACTTCTTCCGCTATCTTTTACTTGCTTTTGCCTTTTTTATCTTGGTAAAAGGTCTTTTTTTGTCAATTAAAAATCTTTATGAAACATAAAGTTAAAAAATTATTTTCAAAATTTTGCATAAAATGCCAGTAAAAAGGCATAAGTTGTAAAATCTCCCCTGACAATACGGCATCTTTAAATTATTTGGATGTCGTATGCTAAAACACAAACTTACTTTATCTTTACTCTTTGTTCTTCTCTCTATTGCATTATCTCCATCTGTAAATGCTTTAGAACTTAACAATGTCATCATTAAATCTGGTGCAAGAATCGATAAAAAAGCTATGGATAAAAAACTCAATCCATATCTTGGAAAAGAAATTGATATTGCCCTCTTACAGAATATCTTAAATGAGATCTCTGATTACTACAGAAAGAATGGTTACCTTGCAGCTCAGGCTTTCTACCCAGAGCAGCAAAGTCAAAACGGTGTTGTAGAGGTTATTGTAAAGACTGCAAAATTAGATGACATAAAGATTTCAAACTACGCCTCACTCACTCCTAAAACAGCTTACATGCTCACCGAGAATGTACGTAAGTTTCAAGGTAAGGAGATCAATTCTCATGAGTTAAACGCAAGCTTGCTTAAGATTAAAGATCTAAATATCTTTGATATTGCAGGCTACTTTGAGAATTCTCAAAATAAAGCAGATCATGCGTCTTTAACTATCGATCTTATAGGTCGCTCCCGTTTTGGTTATGAGCTAAGCTATGACAACTACGGTAATGAGTCTACCGGTAAGAACCGTTACACACTATCATTGAACTCACTGAACTTATCAAAACATGCTGATAAGGGATACATTATTCTAGGTACCACTGATAAAAAACAGAACAACCTAATCCTAGGGTATTCCATTCCCTTCACCTCACATCCTACTATCTTTGGCTTTCAGTTTAATTATGGAAGCTATGAGCTTGGAGATTCCTATGACTCTTTAGAGGTAAAAGGCAATTCATTAGGAGGTAATCTCTATATAAAAGAGCCTTTATACAGAACGTTAGACAGTAGAGTTAACTTTACAGGTGGAGGCTACTACAAAGCTCTTACCGACAAAATTGAAAGCTATTCTCTCGAATTGAAGAGAAACAAATTCGGTGGCTATTTTGATTTTGAAGCATCTGTATTTAAAGAAGACTTAAACTTTTTAAATACCTTAAAACTTGACTACGGTCTTGTACAGGATAAAAGCAATTTATCAGACGACAAGTCACAGCGCGCTTATTTACTTTCTAACTTTGATTCAAAGCTAGATTGGAACTTCTATAAAAACTATTCCTTAATCAACACGCTTAGTGTGCAGTACGCGCAAAAGGCAGTAGATGCCTCAGACAAGTTCATACCAGGAGGAGCATACGGAGTATCAGCTTATGACGGCTCTTTAGCTTCCTCTGATCTTGGTATGTTTCATGATCTTAAATTACAGACCAAACTCATGAGTAAGCCTTATCTGGACTTCTTTGTAAATTTCATGCAGGCCCATGCCCAAAACGTCGAAGTTGAGAAAAAAGAATCCTTTTATGCCATAGGCTCTGGCTCCAACATAAGTTATGGTGGCTTTTACCTTTCAGCATCTGTAAGCAAAGCTATTGGTAAAAACAAAGAATATGCAAAGGATTCAACAAAGTTCCTGTTAAAAGCAGGCTACGCCAAGATTTAATAAAAACACAGTATTAAGCAATAGAACTACTCAATTTAGGATATTTATGAAAGTAACTATAAGCAAATTATTTATCTTCTCATTACTTGCTATGTCAATTAAAAGTGCCCATAGTGTTGCAGCTCTGCCTACTGGTGAAAAAATCATACATGGAGAGGTTTCAATCTCAAGAGGACCTAACTCAATGTTCATTAGTTCAAATACAGACAGAAATGTCATTTCATGGAATGATTTTTCAGTTGCTAAAGGCAATAGTGTAGTCTTTTCTGGAACTGACGCCACATTTCTTAATATTGTAAAAAGCAGCAATATCTCAGTTATCGACGGCAATGTATATTCTGTAGGCAACAACAATATCTACCTAATCAATCCTAATGGTATCAATATTGGAATTACAGGATCCTTTAAGGCTAATAATGCAATTTTATCGACATCAAAACTCTCTCAGGAAAACGTTGATAACTTTATTGACACCGGTGATTTTGAATTTACAAAAAAAGGTATGGGAAAGGTAAAACTCATAGGTACTTTGCATGCTGAAAACACCGTAATTGATGGCAGTCAGGTTATCATTCGTGATATTTCAAATATTAAAGTCGATACTGGAGTTTTAGACAGTGTAAAGCCACTTAAAGACACGGTATCTATCCACAGCTCTATTAAAAGAATTGATATTGGCTCGAGTAAAAAGGTCGATCTTGAGAAAGAGTTGGGTCTTACAAAAGATGATGGTCTTTTTGATCATACTGATAAAACCGCTATTTCTACAAAAGAGGAGTTTCTGAACATAGCCTCCGATCCTTCTGGCAGTTACTTTATTACTAATGACATTGATTTAGGATCATTAAATTCAGCTGTTACCGGTACTATTGACTTTACAGGAAAGATTGATGGAGCCTTTAACTCTATTACTTACAGCATAGAAGGTAAAGGCACTAATCTTGAGCAAAACATTGGTCTGTTCTCAACTTTAAATGGCTCTACTATTGAAAACTTAAAAATCAAAAATCCTTCTATAAGTGTAAGCTCACCAGAAGATTCTACTTACATAGGAGGACTTGCAGGTGTAATTAAAGCATCGACTCTAAAAAATGTTGAGGTAGATGGACTTAGTTTTACCTTTTCAAATCTTGGGAATAAAAAGATCTACGCAGGAGGTCTGGCAGGACTTGCAACCTATGATGGCGCATCTTCTAATTTTGAAAATGTAACGGCTGGTTTTAGTACTAAAACACAAAAGCACTTATTTACACGTGACAACTATACCTTTGGAAGTGTATTAGGCGAGTTAAAAGATGAACTTAATTTAACTGGAGCTAATTTTGGAAAAACTGATTTTTCAGATGACTACTCTTTAGGTTTAATCAGTGCTATTGGTTACAGTCAGGCTACAGCATCCATTGATAACGAGTATCAGCATAATTCAAGAGAATTTATAAAAGTTAATGGCTACTATCAGAACAGTGGCTTCTTTATCCCCTACTTTATAGATGACGATAAGATCTTTGTCACCGACACTTTTGACAAGGTTTACAACTATGATGAACTTGTAGGTAACAACAAGTACTTTAATCTCAACGATTATGTTGATCTCAGTTACAAATACGCTAATGGAATGCAAAAAGAAGGTAACTACAATCATGAATACACCTCAAAAACTGGAGGTCAGACCTTTTACTTTGTAAAAGATGGTAATAAGTCTGAGACAGCAACTCATACCATAAGTATTGAAGCACCAATGGGAAAATTTGAAGCTGATGACAACTTTGACTTAGGTTACATCGCTGATGAAGAGCCTGATCCTGATATGGGTAGGATTGACGAAAGCGATTTGTATTTTGACAGTGATTTTGATAACGCTTTTACGAACGAAGATCTTCCTGATGAGGAAATTGGGAAAGCTCCTGAAGATGACAGTGATTTTGATAACGAATTTAATGTAGATTATGAGTACGAAGAAGCCACTTCAACTGCTGATAGCAATTACTATAGAGGACCACAAAAGAAGCAAAAGACATTCTCAGACATTATCGAGAACAAAAAAGTAGTGTTAATGCAAAAGCAAAGAAGCACAAGTTTAAGTTTTCAGAATAATTACTCTGTAGTGCATGACATTATTTCTAAATCTTTACTTGCATCTTTAAGCCTGTTAGAAGAACCTAATAAGTTGCTTACCAAAGCTAATGACGACTCTGATAAAGAAGAGAAAATATCGTAACAATAAAAGGATTGTGCTGTTCACAAATTGTACACATTATCTTTGACGAAATTGGTTTAAAAAATTAGAATAAATAGTTTAATTATGTGGATAATTCACACAACGATTTTAAGTATAATTATTTACAGTTTTTTAGAAAATTTTGTCAGAGGTCAATAATGAGTCAGCTTCAGGGATTAGCATTAGTAGGCGATGTGGGCGGTACTAATGCAAGACTGTCACTAGTTAATTTAGCAGATGGCAGTTTATCAAATACAAAAGTTTATTCTTCTGTAGAAAACGAGTCTTTAGAAAAAGTTATTGTAAAATTCAGAGAAGAAACTGGCGCAAAGTTTGACTCTGCTTGTATTGCAATCGCTACTCTTTTAGATGGCGATTACGTTAAGATGACAAATAATCCATGGGAATTTTCAATCTCTCAGATGAAAAAGAACCTTGGTTTAGAGAAATTAGAGTTCATCAACGACTTTACAGCTATGTCTATGAGTACTACAGCTATTCCTTTAGACAAAATGACTAAGATTGGTGGTGATAAGATCGATCCTAATGCACCAAAGGCAATTTACGGTGCCGGTACCGGTTTAGGTGTAGGTCACTTAATCAAGGTTAACGGCAAGTGGATCGCTCTTTCATCAGAAGGTGGTCACGTTGATATTGCTGCAACCAATTCAAGACAGGATGAAATCGTAAGAGTATTACGTACAAAGTTCGACCACGTATCTGGTGAAAGATTATTATCAGGTCAGGGTCTGGTAAACGTTTATAAGGCAATTGCCCAGTTAAACGGTCATGAGATTAAAGACGTTGAGCCTTGTGATGTAACATCAGGTGCTTTTGCTAAAGATCCTTGCCCTGATTGCAAGGAAACTGTTGATGTATTCTGCTCTTTAATGGGTTCATTTGGCGGTAACTTAGCTATCGACCTGTTAACTAAGGGTGGCGTTTATATCGCAGGTGGTATCGTTCCACGCTTTATAGATTACTTCAAGAACACTGACTTTAGAAAGCAGTTTGAAGGGAAAGGTCGTTTCAAGGATACCTTAAAGCAGATCCCTGTATATGTAATTTCAAACGGTGATGCTGGTCTATTAGGCGCTGGTGCTTACATTCGTCAGGAATTAGGTGCTGAGCTTTAATTAACAGATCCTTGTTAGGATTTTAATAATGGATCATGTTTTATTACATGATCCATTTTTTATTTCTGATGACAACAAAGGCGCCATAAGGCGCCTTCTCACAGATCTTAAAATAACTTAAAGTTAATCCAAGAAACCACGTAAACCTTGTGATCTACATGGATGACGAAGCTTACGTAAAGCTTTTGCTTCAATCTGACGAATACGCTCACGTGTAACACCAAACTGACGACCAACCTCTTCTAGAGTATGATCTGATGGCATACCAATACCAAAACGCATACGCAGAACCTGAGCTTCCCTTGGAGGCATTTCATCTAGAACACCGTTGATAGCATTCTTTAAGCTCTCAGATGTAGCAGCTTCAGCTGGTACTACAATTGAGCTATCCTCAATGAAATCTCCTAAATGTGAATCGTCATCATCACCTACTGGAGTCTCAAGTGAAATAGGCTCTTTTGCAATCTTCATTACCTTGCGGATCTTCTCCTCAGGTAAGCCCATCTTTGAAGCTAACTCTTCAGGAGTTGGCTCTCTGCCCTTCTCCTGTAACATCTGACGAGAAATTCTGTTGAGCTTATTGATAGTCTCAATCATGTGCACAGGAATACGAATAGTACGAGCCTGATCAGCAATAGATCTTGTGATAGCCTGTCTAATCCACCAGGTCGCATAAGTAGAGAACTTATAACCACGACGGTACTCAAACTTATCTACAGCCTTCATCAGACCGATATTACCTTCCTGAATTAGATCGAGGAACTGAAGACCACGGTTGGTGTACTTTTTAGCAATAGAAATTACAAGACGAAGGTTAGCTTCAACCATCTCCTTCTTGGCTTTCTTTGCCATTGCATCGCCCATCATAATTCTACGTGAGAGGTCTCGTAAACGAGCTATGTTGATACCTGAATCGTCTTCTATTTCTTTTAGATCTTCAACACATTTCTGAATTTCTGCTTCGTACCCTTTTAGTTTTGCAGCATAAGGCTTCTTAACTTTAACAGCCTTCTCGAACCAGTCCATATTAGAAACTGTTTCAGTTTCGTTGTAATACTTCTTTAATTCGTCGATCTTCATGCCACAACGACCAACAGCGATCTCACGAACACGTCTATCCTGACGCTTTACACGATCCATCATATCGTGCATCTTACGTAATAGACTTTCTAGCTGTGAAGGTACAATCTTAAAGGTCTCAAAGATCTCTACTAATTTTTCAAGTTCTTTCTTGTACTTCTTATCAGTTGTAGATTTCTGTCTTGCAGCTGTTACCTTGTCAAACTGAACTCGAAGTTCTGTAAAGCGCTTTCTGGTCTCCTCAGGATCAGGGCCAGAATCAGTTGGAGAATCAGAGCCTTCATCTGCATCATCAATATCATCATCAGCTTCTTCGTCTTTCTTAGATGCCTTAGTAGCTTTCTTACCCTTCTTAGCACTCTTCTTGTCAAGCTCCATAGACTCATCTTCTTCATCTAAAGCTTCTAGCTCTTTATCAAGTTCTGCTTCTGCTTTCTCATCGATAGCGATGTCTTCGCCATTTTCACTTTCCTGTGAATTAGGATCAGCAAAACCGTTGATAATATCGCCAAGCTTAATCTCTGAATCTGGATCTAAAGTCTGCTCATAACGAGAGAACAGTTCTTCCATAGCCTGTGGATATTCAACTAGACACAGCTGAACTTCATTAGTGCCCTTTTCGATACGCTTTGAAATTTCAATTTCATCTTTTCTGGTTAAAAGAGAAACGTTACCCATTTCGCGCATATACATACGAACAGGATCTGTAGTTCTGCCGATATCAACTGAACTGTCCAGCTGGTTTGCAACAATCTCAACATCCTCTGAGTCAGTCTGTGAGTTGCCATTTAAAAGAATATCATCAGCCTCAGGGGGTGTTTCACAAACATTGATACCCATATCAATGAATGTCTGAATGAAAACAGACAGCTGATCGCCACTGATAATATCAGGTGGAATTAAATCATTGATTTCATCAATGGTCAGATAGCCCTGATCTTTTCCTTTTGCAATTAACTGTTTAAATTCTGTACTTGCTGAATTGTTATCCATTATTATAATTTTCCTAGACGCTGCAGTCGTAACAAAAGCAAATGGGTAAGAGATTAACTCTTGCCCATTCAACTAAATATTTATAGGTTATGAATACCAAAAAAGCAAAAAAATTATTAAAAAATTTTTCTCTTTTTTAGTCTAACTCAACGTCATCAGGGAATGATGCGTTATGGTAAACGTTCTGAACATCATCAAGATCTTCTAAAGCGTCGATCATGCGCATGCACTTTGCAGCATTATCTGCATCAAGTTCAGCTTCTGTAGATGGAACCATTGAAACTTCAGCATTAGTAGGTTTGATACCCTTAGCTTCGAATGCTTCTACAACATCAGCAAATGCCTCAGGAGCAGTGTAAACATCGATTGAACCATCATCATTGGTTACGATATCGTCAGCACCAGCCTCAAGACCAATTTCCATTGCCTGCTCTTCATCGATTGGCATTTTGCCATCTTCATCCTGAGCAAAGCTGATTACACCTTTCTTGGTGAATAAGTAGCCTACAGAACCTGTAGTACCTAAGTTACCACCAAACTTGGTGAATGCATGACGAACGTCTGAAGCGGTACGATTGTGGTTATCGGTCATGCACTCAACCATAACTGCAACGCCACCAACACCGTAGCCTTCATAGGTGATGTTCTCTAAATCTGCACCATCACCGCCACCAACACCACGCTCAACAGCGCGCTTGATGGTATCACGAGTCATGTTCTGAGCTAAAGCAGCAACAACTGCTGAACGCAGACGTGGGTTGCTTGACTCATCACCGCCACCCATACGAGCAGCTGTTGTAATTTCACGAATTAATTTGGTAAAAACCTTACCACGTTTTGCGTCCTGGGCTGCTTTACGGAAACGGATATTAGCCCATTTTGAATGACCTGACATTTTTATCTCCTAAATGAACGCACTGCGTTATTTTTCAAAATCTGTTACAGAAATTGCAAGATCTCTTAAAGCATCTTCACTTGCAACATTAGGTGCATCTGTCATTAGACATGCAGCAGCTGTTGTCTTAGGGAACGCAATAACATCACGGATGTTATCAGTACCGGTTAACAGCATGGTTACACGGTCTAGACCGAATGCAAGACCAGCATGTGGTGGAGCACCGAATGATAGAGCATCCAGTAAGAAACCAAACTTCTCACGGGCCTCTTCTTTAGAAATGCCTAAAACAGTAAATACTGCATTCTGCATGTTCTCATCATAAATACGTACAGAACCGCCACCTGACTCATAACCGTTGATTACAAGATCATAAGCATCAGCGTAAACTGACATAGGATCAGAGATTAACTGCTCAGGAGTTACATCCTTTGGTGCTGTAAATGGGTGGTGCATTGCTGTAAGACCAGCTTCCTCTGTCATTTCGAACATTGGGAAGTCGACAACCCATAGAGCTTTATAGCCATCAGCAACTAAGTTCATATCACGGGCTGCCTTAATACGCAGTGAACCGATTGCAGTTGCGGTCTTTACTCTCTTACCACAGCAGATGAAGACGATATCACCAGACTTTGCTTCAGACAGTTTTACTAAATCTAAAAGTTCCTGCTCTGATACGTGCTTGCCAATTGAAGACTTAAGACCTTCAGCTCCTGCATTTAGATCATTTACTTTGATATAGATTAGACCAGATGCGCCTAGTTTCTTAACATAGTCTGTATACTCATCAATCTTCTTACGAGTTAAAGCAGCACCGCCTGGAAGAGCAAAAGCAATGACTCTGCTGTCTTTGTCATTAGCAGGTTCTGATAAAACCTTAAACTCTGAGTTTACAACAGCATTATCAACAAGTTTTAATTCAAATGGAATTCTTAAATCAGGCTTGTCTGACCCGAATCTGTCCATTGCCTCTTCCCATTTCATAACAGGAAGTTTGCCTAAATCGACGTTCTTAATGCTCTTGAACAGTTCACGCATCATTTCTTCCATGATGTCACGAACGTCCTGAGAAGTCATAAATGAAGTCTCAACATCGATCTGAGTGAATTCTGGCTGTCTGTCAGCTCTTAAATCCTCATCACGGAAGCACTTTACGATCTGATAGTAACGATCGTAACCTGCAATCATTAACAGCTGTTTGAACAACTGTGGTGACTGAGGCAAAGCGTAGAACTTACCATGATGAATACGAGATGGAACCAAGTAATCACGAGCACCTTCAGGGGTGGCTTTAGTTAGCATTGGGGTTTCGATATCTAAGAAACCATTCTCATCTAAGAAATGTCTTACAAAGTGAGTGATTTTTGCTCTGGTTACAAGTTTTTCAACCATCTCTGGGCGACGTAAATCAAGATATCTGTATCTTAAACGCTGCTCTTCTGAGTTATCCTGATTGAAATCTAATGGTAGCACACCAGCTTTGTTGAAGATCTTTAGCTCTGTTGCATAAACTTCAATTTCACCTGTAGCCATCTTCTTGTTGATCTGGTCATCAGGACGAGCTTTTACAGTGCCCTTTACACAGATGCAGAACTCATTTCTTAAAGTAGATGCTAGAGAATGAACAGACTCATTATCAGGCTCAAAAACAACCTGAACGATACCAGTTCTATCTCTTAAATCGATAAAAATCAGACCACCAAGATCACGTCTGCGGTTAACCCAACCGCATAAAGTAACCTCGCTGTCTTTATTGGTTAAATTTACATTACCACAGTAAATTGAACGCATTGACATAAAAAAGCCTCTTTTATTTAGGGCATCAATAGCTTTCTGTGTAAAATCCCTATGATGAAAATTCATAAGTATTTTCATCATATTTATTGCACACAAAATCGTTTCCCTTTCAGAAGAAAGGAAAATCAACATTGATTACTTGTCTTAAAAATGCGTACATTATATGAAATTTGCTATTTGTAGGCAATATATAAACACTTATGCAAGGCTGTAAGTGCCGTCAGGCAAAGGCTTTATTGATTACCAATTCTTTCATGCACCATAATGATCTACAGAATTAGAAACTCTACTCTAAAGCCTCTCTTTATTGAATAAAGACCTATTTAAAAATTTACTTTTTTTTGTAACTACTCAGAACCTACCCCAAACGATCTCTGTCTTGCCATTAAAAGCAGAGATTAGAACTTCAAATGCATCTATACCTTGTTTCTTGGATGAGCTAAGAAAAGATGTGACGTTAGGTTGGCATGAGCGCCTTTGGCTCATGATGGAGTTTCATGTTCACTCCTTTATGACCTTTCTGTCCACCTGTCTTTCTACCTGTTTTCTCTCTTAGGCTTCTGTTTTTATTTGCTTTCTTATATCCATCACTTGATGGTGGTTTTGAGCTGTTGTGTGAATCCATGTTCAGTTGTCGTTGCAGGTCTTTTATGGTTTCCTGCAAGTCTGAAATTGTTTGCTTCAAGCCAGAAATAGTTTGTTCCATGTCTGAAATGGTAGCGGTTTGCTTCTTATTTTGCTCTAGAGAGGCTTTATTCTGCTCCATAATTCCTGAGAACATGGTTATCATCATATTGATGATAGTAGACAACGAGAGAACTAGTACAGATAAATCTGCTGGAGCTTTATCTTTTAGCTCTTTACAGAGTTTCTCGGCATCTTGTTTTAACTCGTTGAAATTCATTTAATCACCTTCGCTTTTCTACTGCTGTTATTATACAAGCAGCCTTTTTTAGCATTAGCGATAGCTCAATTTCAACTTGATGAACCATCTCAAAACGATCTGTAACGCTCTTTTAAGATCGCTACAGATCGATGATAAGAGAAAATGACAAAACAAAGGTCTTAAAAAGCATCCCTCTATAATCGCGTTATATGCGCTTATAACTAGCTTTTGAACAACCTTAAGAAAAAAGCAATTAAAACCGACTTTGTGAGCTTCACAATGTAATTTTCTAAAGATCTCACTGACTGTAAAAGTCAGTGTAAAAAAGCTTTAATGCTACTCAGGATCTGTTTGAGGTTCCGAGTAGATGCAAAAAAACATGCTTTCAATTTCAGATAATCTGCTTTCACAGGTTGTTCGACTGAAAAGAACTTTATTTAGGTAGCAAAGCTCTCAAAATCGTCTTGCTACTAGAGAGACTTAAATTTCGTGGTAAGGAGATTAACAAAAAAGGAAAATTCAAATGACGAATGGACTCACAGTAGTCAATATTTGTAAGTCCATTGTATGATAGTAATTAGTATCCAGCAGCTAAGCCGTCACCACGAGGATCGGTTCCACCTTGCAGTACACCTGTTTCCTGATCGACTAGGATAGCACCTGCATGCCCCATGGTATCAGTGTAATCATCAACACGCTTTACAGGATGACCACGCTTTTGTAATTCATCAGTGACCTTTTCAGGAATTCTTCCTTCCATCTTTAGGTCATTTGATGCTTTGCCCCATGTTCTTCCGTATAACCATCTAGGAGCATTGATTGCTTCTTGTGGAGTCATACCAAAATCAACGACTCTTGTTGCAATAGCAGCCTGTGTCTGAGGTTGCCCCTCACCGCCCATGGTTCCATATACAAGATATGGCTTGCCGTTCTTAAGCATCATTGCAGGATTTAGAGTATGAAATGTTCTCTTGTGAGGCATTAGAGCATTTACATGATTTGGATCGAGGCTAAAGAATGAACCTCTGTTCTGAAGGATAACACCTGTTCCCTTAGGCACTATACCAGAACCAAAGTCATGATAGATTGACTGAATTAAAGAAACAGCGTTGCCATCTTTATCTACAACACCTAACCAAATAGTATCACCTTTAGGATCTAAAGGTTCAACCTTGATAGCAGCTTCTTCCATGCTGATACGCTTTGCCTGATCCTTACCATGATCTTTACTTAAAAGATAATCTAAAGGAATGTCAGAAAATTCAGGATCGGTCAGATACTTATCTCTGTCAGCGAAAGCTTGTTTGGTTGCTTCAATAATTACATGGTAGTAATCTGCAGTACCTTCACCTAGACTCTTAACATCAAAATTGTTTAAAACATTCAGAATCTCTAAAGATGCCATACCTTGAGTGTTAGGTGGAAAGTTGTATGCTACAGTGTCTCTGTAATTAACGTGGATAGGCTCAACCCAATCTGCATGATGGTTCTTAAAATCCTCAAGAGAGAGCATACCGTCATTTGCTTGAAGATCTGCTACAATTTTTTTTGCAATCTCGCCTTGGTAAAATTCTTTAGCTCCTTTCTTTGCAATTAAAGATAATGTATTTGCAAGATCAGGCTGAACAAGAATTTCACCTACATCATAAGCATCAGTTCCATTCTTTAAGAATACTTTAGAAAACTCTGGGAATCGCTGAAGATTTCTGAATTCAGAATCGGTAGGATCAATATCAACCTTAGTCCAGAAATTCAAAGATGTGCTTACAGGAAAACCATTCTTTGCATAATCAATTGGTGTCTTTAAAATGTCGGCCCATTTATATTTAGATCCCATTTCCTTTTGAGACATTTTATATGCCTCATCCCAGCCTGATACTACACCAGGGACTGTATTTGCTGCATAGTAACCACGAGAAGGAATTTTTTCAAAACCTTTTGATTTGTAGAATTCGATTGTAGCTTTGCTACCAGACCTACCTGATGCGTTCAGAGCCTTTAGCTCACCTGTTTTTGCATTATAAATAAGCCAGAAGTTGTCGCCACCTAGTGTACACATCTGTGGATATACAACTGTTAGAGTTGCAGCAGTTGCAATTGCAGCATCAACTGCATTACCACCTCGTCTTAGAACGTCAAGACCAGCCTGTGTTGCAAGGTAGTTTGGAGATGTTACAACACCATGAGTTGCTAATGGATTAGCCTTCTGAGATACAGTCATTGTTTGTGCAGATAAAGTTTCATTTGCTTTCTGTGAATCTGAAGAGCATCCAGAAGCTATCAGTGTTGCTATGCAGATAGCACTTAAAGGTGCGAGTTTGTACAACTTCATGTTTATTCTCCTAAAAGAAGTTTGATCAAAAAATCGACCTTGAGTATAAACGTGAACAGCTGTTTATCGCTTAAATGCTCACTATGCGATCCTTAATGTCAAAAACAGTGCATAAAGTAATATATTGATTTTGAAGAACAAAGTATCTATAAATATGAATTTTATGAAAGAATAAAAAAATTTTTTGCACTAGTTTTTTTGTCATGCTTGGTTGGTTAAGCATTGTTTGCATTCTTGGTGTTTTAGATATTACTTCAATAATATGACTTATGATTTTACCTTTCATGAGATTTGTAAAAACTAGAGCGCTTGTAACATACATTTTGAACAGTTTAAGATGACGTTCAATATATGATCTTAAACGCTCAGTGCTTCAAGTGCGATCTCTATTATATCCATGAAGTGGCACTTTATGAGATTCACTAATTTCTTTTTACGGCCACCAAATGGGGCCGATCGTTATCACAAAAATTGTTTGTTAATCATATACTGTAGTTAACCTGTAACGTTAAGCTACAAGTTTATATTAACTTGTTTGGCTTCAATTGAACCGAAAAAATTATGTGATGTTGCTCGGTTCGATTTGCTTGCCGTAAAATTTCATTGAGGCGTTAAATTTTTACCAAGCTTAAGAATAAATAAGAGCAACAAAGTTAAATTTAAGAGCAATATTAGAAAATCCTGCCTTTTAGAGTAAATATCCCCTTTTTTATCTACAAAGTTAATGCTCTTTTTTATACAATATCTATTAGGAGGAGTTACTATGTTCCAAGCTTTAAAAAAATCAGTTCGATCCTTAGCAATATGTTCTTTAGCTATCGTAAGCTCACTGTCATCTGCTTATGCTGATGAGGCAAACACCAATGCTCAAGGAAAAACTTTAAATGTAGGTTGCGAAGGTGCTTTCGCTCCTTTTACCTATATTGATGATCAAGGTAATATCACAGGCTTTGATATCGATTTAATCAAGGCTATTGGTAAAGATCTTGGATATAACGTAAAAATCAATGTAATGCCTTTTGATGGTTTAATTCCTTCATTGATGACAGGCAACATTGATCTCATCATCTCAGGTTTCACCATTTCTGAAGAAAGAGCAAAAAAGGTAGACTTTTCAGATCCATACTACTTATGCGGTATGAGCTATGTCATTGAAAAGAAGAATGCTCAAAAATATGATACCTATGAGAAGTTAGACGGTCACCCAATCTGCACTCAGTTAGCAGCAACCGGTACTAACTTCACCCAGAAATTTCTTCAAAAGTCTAAAGATAAGATCTTTAATACTCCTCCTGAGACCTATATTGAGTTAGGTAACGGCAGTTGCCTTGCTGCAATTCATGACAAGCCTGTAAATGACTTTTTCTTAACTAAAGATAACTCTGGTAAATTTACCTCAATCGAAATTAAGAAACATATCGATAAAGAGTATTACGGTATTGCTGTACAAAAAGGTAATAAAGAACTTCTAAATCTAATTAACAAAGGATTAAAAGAAGTTGAAGAAAATGGTGTGTTTGAAAAGATCAGTATGGACTGGTTTGGAAACAATATTTTAGATTCACTAAAAGAATCAGAATAAACTAAAAATTGATAAACACATTGTTAAAAAGCGAACTAGAACGAGTTCGCTTTTTTGTTTCTAAAAGTCTCTACTAAAAAGTAATCAGCTAAAGCTCTGAAGGAATTGAGAACCACTTTTTACTGATTTCATCAATTTCTCTTGTGCTCATTAAGTAATCAAGACCTTTATTGATTCTATTTAATAGCTCTGCTTTATTATCCCCTACAGCGATCTTGTAGGTAACTTCACCAGTAAAAGGGATATCTTTAACAGTAAGTTTTCTCAAACGATGTTTATTAATGTAGTAATACATACTAGATTTACTGTCTATGAATGTTGCACACTGCTCCTTGTAAAGACCAGAAAAAGCATCCTCGGAACTAGCAAAAATCATAATTACAGAGTTTTTGTATTTAGAGCGTAAATACTTTAAAACATCAGGCTTATCTGTTACACAAAACTTAACACCTGACATTGAAGATATATCTTTATACTTAGAAGCGAGATTATCTTTAACAGCAAAAACTAAGTTATTTTTAAAATAAGGTACAGTAAAATTTGAATTTATTTGATTCTCTTTTAAATTAGAATCAAATGGAGCTACTACAGCATCAACAGTGCCACGGCGTAAAGAGTCCTGAAGGACATAGAAAGGAATCATTCTAAACTCAACGTTAACATCTAATGCATTAGCAACAGCTCGCATTAAGTCTACTCCAAAGCCTTTTAGCTCGCCAATATCGCTTGTCATTGAAAACGGTGCACTATAACCATCTACTCCAACATAGATCGTTGTATGGTCACGATTAACATAGTTAAAGACACCAAAAGCTAAAATGACGAAAGCTACGATAATAGATACAAAGTTTAAAAATCTAATCAAGATCAGCTCCTATCACAATTTATGCTTAGTATACGCTAAGAACTAGATCTAAATATCTAACGAACAGACAATCTTTGAAAAAAGTTATGAGATTTAGAAGATAAAATTCAGTTGATTAAATTGTATGATACAAAAACGAAAAAACCCGAATACATGTTCGGGTCTTTAAAGATAAGTGGCGGAACGGACGGGGATCGAACCCGCGACCTCCTGCGTGACAGGCAGGCATTCTAACCAGCTGAACTACCGCTCCGCTCAAAGGGAAGCCTGGCAGTGACCTACTCTCACACAAACGTACGTTGCACTACCATC